>Ga0265298_10000304_pt1 | contig 75142 bp, 73 predicted proteins | sample AusTroGonzalo_MG_3_FD_193486 | JGI IMG/M metagenome (GOLD analysis project Ga0265298, IMG submission 193486) | Bovine rumen microbial communities from tropical cattle in Woodstock, Queensland, Australia - Gonzalo_01 | ecosystem: Host-associated > Mammals > Digestive system > Stomach > Rumen ... | reverse complement strand
GACTCGTGGAACTGGCAACGCAATAACCCTAATGGGTATTGATTCGGGACAAACAAGCCTCCTATGTCATTCCAACGCAGGTTGGTGGGAGAGCGGGAATCTATAGGAGGCGGTTTCAGAAATAAAAACCTTATATGACGGCTTCAGAAACCATAGATCCCTTGCCACCGCACAGCCATTCGCAGGGATGACATGCTTTCTGAAGCCTGTATCAACATAAACATAAAAAAGACACACAATGAAAGGCATAGTATTAGCAGGTGGTTCTGGAACTCGCCTTTACCCCATCACCAAGGGCGTAAGCAAGCAGTTGTTACCCATCTACGACAAGCCGATGGTGTATTATCCCATTTCGGCTTTGATGCTGGCGGGCATTAGAGATATACTGATCATCAGCACGCCTCACGACCTGCCGGGTTTTAAGCGTCTGTTGGGCGACGGCTCCGATTATGGCGTGCATTTCGAATATGCCGAGCAGCCCTCTCCCGATGGTTTGGCCCAGGCTTTCATTATCGGTGAGCGGTTCATTGGCGATGACTGCGCCTGTCTGGTACTTGGCGATAACATTTTCTACGGCAACGGCTTCACCAAGATGCTTACTGAAGCTGTGCATACTGCTGAAGTAGACCACAAAGCCACTGTCTTTGGTTACTGGGTCAGCGACCCCGAGCGTTATGGTGTGGCAGAGTTCGACAAGCAAGGTAACTGCCTCAGCATTGAGGAAAAACCCAAAGAGCCCAAGAGTAATTACGCCGTGGTGGGTTTGTATTTCTATCCTAATAAAGTCGTCAACGTAGCCAAAAACATTAAGCCTTCAGCACGCGGTGAACTTGAGATTACCACGGTAAACCAGCGTTTTTTGGAAGATGGCGAACTTAAGGTGCAGACCCTCGGTCGCGGCTTTGCTTGGCTCGACACGGGCACACACGACTCGTTGAGCGAGGCCTCCACCTTTGTGGAAGTCATCGAGAAACGTACGGGTCTGAAAATCGGATGTTTGGAAGGCATCGCCTACCGCCGTGGCTGGATTACGGAAGAGAAGATGCGTGAAATTGCACAGCCGATGATCAAAAACGAATACGGGCAATACCTGCTCAAGGTCATTGATGAGATGAAATCTGAAATCAATGCCGAGACATTTAATAAATAAGACTATGCAACGTTCAATAATCATCACTGGTGGTGCTGGTTTCATCGGTAGTCACGTAGTCCGCCTCTTCGTCAACAAATACCCTGAATATAGAATCATCAACCTCGACAAGCTGACCTATGCCGGCAATCTCGCCAACTTAAAGGACATCGAGGACAAACCCAACTATCGCTTCGTCAAGATGGACATCTGCGATTTCGAGGGTGTTTACAAACTAATGCAAGAGGAGCATGTCGATGGCATCATCCATCTCGCTGCCGAAAGCCATGTGGACCGGTCGATTAAAGACCCATTCACCTTTGCACAGACTAACGTGATGGGAACGTTGAGCCTGCTGCAGGCCGCAAAATTGTATTGGGAACAGGTGAATGCAGAATGCAGAATGCAGAATGCGGAATTGCCTACCGAACCCGGTCATTCAGCATTCAGCATTCATAATTCAGCATTCCGTTTTTACCATATTAGTACCGACGAGGTCTACGGCGCCCTAGAGCTCACTGACCCCGAAGGCATCCTGCCGCCCTTCAGCACCAAGGCCAGCAGCGGCAAACACCACCTCGCCTACGGCAGCAAGTTCTTCACCGAGGATTTGAAATACCAGCCCCATAGTCCCTACAGCGCCGCCAAGGCCAGCAGCGACCATTTTGTGCGCGCCTTCCACGACACCTACGGTCTGCCCACTATCGTGACGAACTGCTCGAACAATTACGGCCCGTATCAGTTCCCAGAGAAACTGATTCCCCTCTTTATCAACAACATCCGTCACCGCAAGCCGTTGCCCGTCTACGGCAAGGGCGAGAACGTGCGCGACTGGCTTTATGTGGAAGACCACGCCCGTGCCATCGACCTCATCTTCCATGAGGGCAAGGTGGCCGAAACCTACAACATCGGTGGCTTCAACGAATGGAAGAACATCGACCTCATCAAGGTGTTGATTAACACCGTCGACCGTTTACTGGGTCGCCCCGAAGGTGCCGACATGGATCTCATCACTTACGTCACGGACCGCGCTGGCCACGATTTGCGTTACGCTATCGACTCAACCAAACTCCAGAAAGAACTGGGTTGGGAGCCGAGTCTCCAGTTTGAAGAAGGCATTGAGAAGACTGTACGTTGGTACTTGGATAACCAAGAGTGGATGGATAACGTCACTTCAGGCGACTACCAGAAGTATTACGAGGATATGTACAAAGGAAGATAGTGTTTCCAAAAATGCATGTAAGCAATCCCATATTAGTTAAGATAAGTGGAATACGTTATGCTATGGTTGTGGAGCCATTTCCGTAATCATAGACTGAGGCGACGGGTATACCCTGGACTCAGTCGAAAACACGAATGGATAATTAACTTATTGAGAACTAAACAAATACTTACAAACATAAATGGACAAAGTAACGATTATTGACTACGACCGGATTTACAAAAACTTCATCGACGAGAAGTACTTGCACGGTCATGACGAATACTACTACCGCAACCAACAGGTAAAAAAACCTGAAGGTGGCTGGCGTCATCTGCGTTCCGACGAAATCGAGCGCTTGGTGAAAAACAGCAACTCAGCCAACAACTGGGACGACATCTGGGTCACCGACGAGTTTGACACCAATATGGTACGCAACAATCACTTCCTTGGAATGGTGCGTATTGGCAGGGTGACCAACAAAGTGCTGCAATACCATGACCTCCGTGTGCCTATCGGCATCACGGACAGCAGCATCATTTCGTGCGACATCGGCGACGATGTGGCCATCCACGACGTACATTACATGGCCAACTACATCATCGGCGATAGGAGTATCCTCTTCAACATTCAAGAAATCTCCACCACCGATCACTCCAAGTTCGGCAACGGCACCATCAAGGAAGGCGAGCCCGAAGACGTGCGCGTGTGGCTCGAGGTGATGAACGAAATCGGCACCCGAAGGATCCTGCCTTTCGACGGCATGATTACCGCTGATGCCTACCTTTGGGCCAAATACACCGACGACACCAAGCTGCAAGAACGCCTCAAGGAAATCACCCAAGCCAGCGTTGACTTCCATCGTGGCTACTACGGCACTATAGGCGAGTCGTGCGTCATCAAAAACTGTTGGATTTTGAAAGATGCTAAGGTGGGACCGTACTGCTACATCAAAGGTGCGAGCAAGCTGAAGAACGTCACTATCAACTCATCGGAGGAGGAGCCTTCGCAGATTGGTGAGGGCGTCATTCTCGTCAACGGCGTGACGGGATACGGCTGCCGTATCTTCTATTCGGTCACGGCCACCCGTTTCGTGCTCGGCGACAACTGCAACCTGAAATACGGCGCCCGCCTCATCCACTCGGTGCTGGGTGACAACTCCACCATCTCGTGCTGCGAGGTATTGAACAACCTTATCTTCCCCTCGCACGAGCAGCACCACAACAACTCCTTCCTCATCTCGGCCTGTGTCATGGGGCAGAGCAACATGGCCGCTGGTGCCACCATGGGTTCCAACCACAACAGTCGTGCCACCGACGGCGAGATTGTGGCTTCGCGCGGCTTCTGGCCAGGACTCTGCTCGAGTGTGAAGCACTCGTCGAAGTTCGCCTCGTTCACCTTGCTCAGCAAGGCCGACTATCCCAGCGAGCTTAATATCATGTTGCCGTTCTGCTTGGTCAACAACAACACGGCCAAGAACGAGTTGGAGGTTATGCCTGCCTATTGGTGGATGTACAACATGTACGCCATCGCGCGCAACACCTCAAAGTATGTGAAACGCGACAAACGCAAACGCAAGATTCAAAACATTGAATTTGAAACACTTGCACCGGATACCGTGGAGGAAATCATCGAAGGTCGCAAGCTCTTGGAAGTATGGGTCGCCAAGGCCTATCTCCGTAAGAAAGGCGAAGATCCTGTAAAATATGAGTATTACGACCTGCGCGAATGTGGCAAGAACCTTCTTGACAACGAGCCCGAGACCGTGAAAGCATTGGAAGTCTTCGGTGAACACATGGAGAAAGGCAAACGCAAGGTTCGTATTCTCAAGCCTTTGGAGGCCTATCATGCCTATGGTGACATGATTACCTATTATGCCGTGACCACCACCATGCATTACCTTGAAGCCCATCCTGACACGGATATGGAGCATATCGTCAACCAGATGCGTGGCAAGCGCCTTCGCAAATGGATTAACCTCGGTGGTCAGACCATGCCTGAGGAATATGCCGACCAGTTGCGTGCTGACATCCGCGAAGGCAAGCTCAATACCTGGGATGAAATCCATCACCGGTACGACGAGTTGTGGAAGAACTATCAGGCAGAAAAACTGCGTCACGCCTACTTCTCGCTGATGTTCCTCTACAAGGACGATGCCGACGTGCTCACCGAAGAGATGTGGCACGAGAATCTGGACAAGGCCATCCGCATCCAGCACTACATCTGCGACCAAGTCTACGAAAGCCGCAAGAAAGACTACGAGAACGAATTTCGCAATGCCACTTTCCGCAACGAAGAAGAGAAGATTGCCGTCATCGGCAAGATTGACGAGGTGTCATTCGTCAAACAGATTCGTCAAGAAACGGAAGACTTTGTGGCATTAATCCAAAAATACAGAGATAACCATTAAGGGGCCACTGGCTACTGGCTCTTGGCTCCTGGCAGCTTTCACAGAAGGGAAGCCCCCCCCTTTTCCAAAAAACTGCCAGAAGCCAGAAGCTAGAGGCCAAAAGCCACTGAACAACTGAACAACTGAATAACTAAAACCTATACAAAATGAGAGTAATTATCGAACAAAACTACGACAAAATGTCGCGTTGGGCCGCTAACCACATTGTAGAACGCATCAATGCTTTCAAACCTACGGCCAAGAAACCTTTCATCCTCGGTTTGCCTACGGGCTCCACGCCTATCGGCACCTACAAGGAACTGGTGAAGCTTTACAAGAAAGGTCAAGTCTCCTTCAAGAACGTGGTCACTTTCAACATGGACGAATACGTCCGCATCCCTGAAGACCACCCGGAGAGCTACCACAGCTTCATGTGGAACAACTTCTTCAAGCATATCGACATCAAGAAGGAAAATGTCAATATCTTGAATGGCAATGCCAAAGATTTGGAGAAAGAATGCGCTAACTACGAGGCCAAAATCAAGAGCTACGGCGGCATCGACCTCTTCATGGGCGGCATCGGTCCCGATGGCCATATCGCCTTCAACGAGCCCGGCAGCAGCCTGACCTCGCGCACTCGCGTGAAAACCTTGACTTCCGACACCATCATCGCCAACTCACGCTTCTTCGAGAACGATATTAATAAGGTACCGAAGACCGCCTTGACTGTGGGTGTGGGTACCGTAATGGACAGCCGCGAAGTGATGATCCTCGCCAACGGCCACGGTAAAGCCCGCGCCTTGGCCCATGCCATCGAAGGTGCTGTCAGCCAGATGTGGACCGTCAGTGTGCTGCAGATGCACCCGAAAGGCATCATCGTCTGCGACGACGCGGCTTGCGATGAGATGACCTACGGTACCGTCAAGTACTTCAAGGATATTGAAAAGAATAATCTGTAATTTGCCTCTGGCTTTTGGCTTCTGGCCTCTGGCAGTATCAACAAGAGGGAAAGATCTTCCCTTTACATGAAACTGCCAGTAGCCAGTAGCCAATAGCTCAAAAACAATAAAGACTATGAGAAATTTCAAGAATTACGAGATATGGATTGATTCCATCGAATTAACAGATGTTATCTATGATATTTGTGAAAGTTTTCCAAAGAATGAACTCTATCAATTAGGAAGTCAGATGGAAAGGGCAGTTGTTTCAATTCCTTCAAACATAGCAGAAGGAGCGGGAAGAAGATCGGAAGCAGAGTTTGCCCATTTTCTTGATATTGCTTTAGGTTCGGCGTATGAATTGGAAACACAATTAATCATAGCAAAAAGAAGAAAATACCTTTCGGTTGAGTTATTTGAAACTACCGATGAAAGTATTGTAAGTCTTCAAAAAAGAATAGGTTCATTTATAGCTACAATTATAGGAGAAAGATAAAGAACTCTGGCCTTTGGCTTCTGGCCTCGTGGCAGTCTCCATAGAAGGGAAGACCTTCCCTTTACTTGAAACTGCCAGTAGCCAGTAGCCAGCAGCCAGTAGCAAAACAAACAATGAAAAACTTCGCCCTCATCGGTGTCGGGGGATATATCGCCCCACGCCATTTGAAAGCCATTAAAGACACGGGCAACACCCTAGTCTCGGCCTACGACAAGAACGACAGCGTAGGCATCATGGATAGCTATTTTCCCAAGGCAGCCTTCTTCACCGAACAGGAGCTCTTCGACCGTCACAATACCAAACTGCGTGACAATGGCACCAACATAGATTATGTAAGCATCTGCACCCCTAATTACTTGCATGATGCCCATACCCGCTACGGTCTGCGCCTTGGCGCTGACGTCATCTGCGAAAAGCCGCTTGTGCTCAACCCGTGGAACATCGATGCTTTGCAGAAAGTGGAAGAACGCCAAGGTCACAAGGCTTATACCATCTTGCAGCTACGTCTGCACGACAAAATCCAGGCATTGAAGAAAAAAGTCGAGGAAGGTCCGAAGGACAAGATTTATGACATTGACTTGACCTATATCACCTCGCGTGGCAACTGGTATTATGCCTCGTGGAAAGGTGATGTCAACAAGAGCGGCGGCATTGCTACCAACATCGGCGTGCATTTCTACGATATGCTGAGCTGGATTTTCGGCGATGTGCAGAAGAATGTCGTCCATGTGGCTTCGCACGACCGTGTGGCGGGTTACTTGGAGCTGAAACGCGCCCGTGTGCGTTATTTCCTCAGCATCAATGCCGACACCTTGCCAGCAAATGCCGTGGAAGGGGAGAAACGCACCTACCGCACCATCATGATTGATGGCGAGGAATTCGAGTTCAGCCAAGGTTTCACCGAGTTGCACACCAAGAGCTATGAGGAGATTCTGGCGGGTCGTGGCTTCGGCATCGAAGAGGCACGGCGTTGCATCAACATCGTCTATCAAATCCGAAATGCAAAGCCAGTCGGTCTCATCGGCGACTATCACCCCATGGCGAAACTTCCGCTGAGCGAACATCCTTTTGGGTGGAAGTAAAGGTTAGCTGCCCATGTTATTCCAGTTAGCCTCCCATGTCAAAGCTCCGCTGTCCATGTCATTTCTTCCAGCAGCGCATGTCATTCCAACGTGGGTAAGTGGGTAGGCGGGAATCTGTGCGATGCGAAATATAGAAAAAGAATCTATGGGCAGTGGAATGTAGAAGTATAACCTTAATGGATGGCTCTTGAAGCCAAAGATCCCAAGCCACCGCACAATCCAGCGTAGGGATGACATGACTTCAAGCGCCTGCAAATACCAACAAATGAAAACCTATTGGGTCTATATGATGCAAAGTGCCAATGGGCGAGCCTTATATACTGGTGTTACCAATAACCTTGACAGGCGTGTGAGAGAGCACAAGGAAGGAAGCGGGTCTGCTTTTACAGCAAAATATAAATGCCACAAGTTGGTATATTATGAAGATTTTGGTTTGATAGATCAGGCGATAGAAAGAGAAAAGGTGATAAAGAGTCTATCTAGGGTAGAAAAAGAAAGGCTAATAGATACTATCAATCCAGAAAGAAAAGACTTATTTGAGTAGGAAAAAAGCCTCCTATGTCATTCCTGCGTGGGAAAGCGCGTGAGCTTGGAATCTGTAGGAGGCGGCTAAAAGAAGAGAAACCATTTGGAACGGCTTCAGAAAGCATAGATCCCATACCACCGCATGGTTCAGCGTAGGGATGACATGCTTTCTGAAGCCTGAAAGTACTAGCCTCCCATGTCATACCAGTTAGCTGCCCATGTCATTCCAACGAGGGTAGGTGGGTAGGAGGGAATCTATGGGCAGCGGTATGTAGAAGTAGAGCTATATTTACGGCTCTTGAAGCCATAGATCCCATGCCACCGCACAATCCAGCGTAGGGATGACATGCCTTCAAGAACCTGTACAAGCCCCCGCAAGGATGACCTACCTGTTGAGGCCTATATGAATTAGCATTATGGAGTTCCTTTCTTCCTATTGGCTAGATATCACCACCACGGCCTTAGGCCTCGCCTACATCCTCTTGGAGTATAAAGCCAGCGTCTGGATGTGGGTCGTGGGCTTCATGATGCAATCCTTGGGCATCGTCCTTTACTATCAGAAAGGCCTCTACGCCGATTGCGGCATGGAGTTCTACTACCTGGCCATGACGGTCTACGGCTTTATTGCCTGGATGCGCCACAAGCAAAAAACAGCCGACCTACCTATTCGTCTCATGCCTCAAGATTTGGCAATGCCCTTGATGATGGTTTTTCCTGTGATTTGGGCCATCATTTATTTCATACTCATCAGTTTCACGCCTTCCAATGTTCCAATTGCTGATTCTTTTACCACTGCATTAAGTGTCATCGGAATCGTGGCGCTGAGCCGCAAATACCTTGAGCAATGGTTCATCTGGATCGTCGTCGACATTGTTACTAGCGTTTTGTATTTCTATAAAGCCATCCCCTTCAAGGCCAGTTTGTACGCCCTGTATGTCATCATCGCTGTGTTCGGCTATTTCAAGTGGCGGAAGATGATGGAGATTGCGAAAGTATAAAAAACCATTGGAAATTTGGATTTATATTTCTATTTTTGCAACGAAATAAAATTAGGCGAAATCGGTAAGGAGGATTCTTTTCAGATTTGCCTATAAACAAAAGAAAACCAGCCCTTTGTCATCGCGGAATGTGACTGACAGGGCGGAGCTGTAAAAACACAACAATCATGAATATTGCAGTAGCAGGCACCGGCTATGTCGGCTTGAGTATCGCCACGCTGTTGGCGCAGCACAATCATGTTGTTGCTGTTGATGTCGTCCCTGAGAAGGTGGAACTCATTAACCAAAGGAAGTCACCCATACAGGACGAGTATATCGAAAAATACCTTGCCGAGAAGGAACTCGATTTGATTGCTACGCTCGATGGCGCAGCGGCCTATAAGGACGCCGATTTCGTCGTCATTGCCACGCCCACCAACTACGACCCGCAGAAGAACTTCTTCGACACAAGCCATGTGGAGGAAGTTATAGACTTGGTATTAAGCGTCAACCCTGACGCCGTGATGGTCATTAAAAGCACGGTGCCCGTGGGTTATTCCAGGAGTCTATATGTCAAATATGCTGCCAAAGGGATAAAGAAATTAAACTTACTATTCTCGCCCGAGTTTTTGCGTGAGAGCAAGGCTTTGTACGACAACCTGTATCCGAGCCGTATCATTGTCGGTTACCCCAAGCCCATTGAAGGCTATGACGTTGAAAACGAGGCTTTAAATTGCTTGGCATGTGCCGATATAGTAGAGAAAGCACATCAGTTTGCCCTGCTTTTGCAGCAAGGTGCCATTAAGGAAGACGTTCCCGTGCTCTTCATGGGCATGAAAGAAGCCGAGGCGGTTAAGCTATTTGCCAATACCTATCTCGCCTTGCGCGTGAGTTATTTCAATGAACTAGATACCTACGCCGAGGTGAAAGGTTTGAATCCCCGCGCAATCATCGAAGGCATCTGCCTTGACCCACGCATTGGCAGCCATTACAACAACCCGAGTTTCGGCTATGGCGGTTATTGCTTGCCCAAGGACACCAAGCAATTACTGGCTAACTACGAGGATGTTCCAGAAGATCTCATTCGTGCCATCGTGGAAAGTAACCGTACACGCAAAGATTTCATTGCCGACCAGGTGCTGAAGATGGCCGGTTACTACGACTATTACGATCAGGGTCAGTACAATGCCGCCAAGGAACGCCGCTGTGTGATTGGCGTGTTCCGCCTGACCATGAAATCGAACTCCGACAACTTCCGACAGTCGTCCATCCAAGGCGTGATGAAGCGCGTGAAGGCCAAGGGTGCCGAGGTGATCATCTATGAGCCCACTTTGGAGGATGGCACCACCTTCTTTGGCTCGTTGGTGGTCAACAACCTCGACGAGTTCAAGCGTCGTAGTCAGGCCATTATCGCCAACCGTTATGACAGCTGCCTGGATGATGTGCGGGAGAAGGTGTATACGAGGGATATCTTCAAAAGGGATTAAAGGAAAGCAGTTTAACGAAATGATTAACATTGGAATTATCGGATGTGGCTTCGTAGGTGGAGCCTTGAAGGATTGGTTAGAGCATAACAATCCGGAGTGTAAGCTTTTCATCAGCGACCCGCCAAAGGGTTATAACGATGACCTAAGCAACATCGACATAGCGTTCCTGCAAATCCATGTTCCTACCGAAGCGGACGGCACACAGGATTTGACGCTCATGAAGGAGTTAATCACCAACCTGCCTGATGTGCCTGTGTTTGTCCGCACCACCATCCTTCCGGGTACCAGCGAGATGCTCTCTCGCGAGACGGGACACAAGGTGCACTATATGCCGGAGTTCCTCTCCGAACGTACCCATATAGAGGACTTCAAGAAGCAAGCCATGGTGTTCACGGGTGCACACGATTTGCTCACCAAAATCTTTGTTGGTAAGAAATTCACCGTCATGACTCCTTTGGAGGCCGAGCTGACCAAGTACATGCACAATGTGTTCGGTGCCTATAAGGTGACCTACTTCAACGCTTGCCGTGAGTACTGCGAGCAGATGGGTGCCGACTGGCGCAAGGTGCATACAGGAGTGTTGCTGTCAGGCTATATTAACGACACGCATACCTACGTGCCTGGTCCCGACGGCAAGTTCGGCTATGGCGGCAAGTGCTTCCCTAAGGATGTGAACGCTTTTGCCAAGATGACAGAAGGTACGCCCCTCGGAACGCTTTTGGCACCGCTCCACGAACTCAACGTCCATTTCCGCGGGGTAGAGGAACACATTTGACACTTGTAATTTGAGAAGAATAAAATAGTAAAAACAAAATAATATGTCAGTATTTGAAAACAAAACCCTCTTGATTACGGGAGGCACGGGTAGTTTCGGTAATGCCGTACTCAACCGATTTCTCCGCACCGACATCGGTGAAATACGCATTTTCAGCCGTGATGAAAAGAAGCAAGACGACATGCGCCACGATTTCCAGGCTCGTATGCCCGAAGTGGCCAACAAAATCAAGTTTTATATTGGCGATGTTCGTAACAAGAGCACGTTAAAATACGCCATGAAGGGCGTGGATTATGTGTTCCATGCCGCTGCTTTGAAGCAGGTGCCTTCGTGTGAGTTCTTCCCGATGGAAGCTGTCAAGACCAATGTGATGGGTACGGATAACACGCTTGATGCCGCAATTGATGCTGGGGTGAAATGCGTGATTTGTCTCAGTACTGACAAGGCAGCCTATCCCATCAATGCCATGGGTATTACCAAGGCCATCGAAGAGAAAATAGCTGTAGCTAAAAGCCGTCTGAGCGGTGACACCAAGATTTGCTGCACGCGTTATGGCAACGTGATGTGCTCACGCGGCAGCGTCATTCCGCTGTGGATTGACCAGATTCGTAAAGGTAACCCCATCACCCTTACCGAACCTAGCATGACTCGTTTCATCATGTCGCTCGAAGAGGCGGTAGACCTCGTCCTTTTCGCTTTCGAGCATGGCAAGAACGGTGACATCATGGTGCAGAAAGCACCTGCCTGTACTATGCAGACCCAAGCTGAGGCGGTATGTGAGCTGTTTGCACATCAATGGGGTGCTTCGACAGGCTCAGCAGCCGACAATATCAAAATCATTGGCATCCGCCACGGCGAAAAGATGTACGAGACGCTGCTCACCAAGGAAGAAGCGGCAAAAGCCATCGACATGGGCAATTTCTATGCTGTTCCGGCCGACAACCGCGACCTCAATTACGACAAGTATTTCAAGGAGGGCGACGTCAAACGTGCCACTATTGAGGAGTTCAACAGTAATAACACCTATCGCCTCAACCTCGAAGAGACCAAAGCGAAGATTGCTTCGCTGACGTATATCCAAAACGAATTAAATGGGATTCCAAATTTGGTATAATATTGTGTAGTGTTTAGAGACTTCAAACTCTAAACTTTCCACTGACTCTAAACACTAAACTCTAAACTTAAAAAAATGGCCGAATTTAAAAATAACGGGAAACTCAAACTCCTGATCATCGTAGGCACCCGCCCGGAAATCATCCGCCTCGCGGCCGTCATTAATAAATGCAGAACCTATTTTGACTGCCTGCTGGCGCATACGGGACAGAACTACGACTTTAACCTCAACGGCGTATTCTTCAAGGACCTGAAGCTTGCCGATCCTGACGTGTATATGGATGCCGTGGGTGCCGACCTCGGCGAGACCATGGGCAACATCATCGCCAAGAGCTATCAGCTGATGGTGGAGGTGAAGCCTGATGCAGTTTTAGTCCTTGGTGATACCAACAGCTGCCTAAGCGTGATAGGCGCCAAACGCCTTCATATCCCGATCTTCCATACGGAAGCCGGCAACCGCTGCAAGGACGAGTGTCTGCCCGAGGAGACCAACCGCCGCATCGTGGACATCATCTCTGACGTGAATATGGCTTATTCCGAACATGCCCGCCGCTACCTCGCCGACTGCGGTCTGCCCAAAGAGCGCACCTATGTCACCGGTAGCCCCATGGCCGAGGTGCTGCACAACAACCTTGCGGAAATCGAAGCCTCCGACATCCACAAGCGTCTGAACCTTGAAAAAGGCAAGTACATTCTGTTGAGTGCGCACAGAGAGGAAAACATCGACACCGAGAAGAACTTTCTCAGTCTCTTCAATGCCATCAATGCCATGGCCGAGAAGTACGACATGCCGATCCTTTACAGCTGCCATCCCCGCAGCCGCAAACGTCTTGAAACTTCTGGTTTCAAGCTCGACCCGCGTGTCATCCAGCATGAGCCTTTGGGTTTCCATGACTACAACTGCTTGCAGATGAATGCCTTTGCGGTGGTTTCCGATAGCGGCACCTTGCCGGAGGAAAGCTCTTTCTTCACCAGTGTGGGTCATCCTTTCCCTGCCATCTGCATCCGCACCTCGACCGAGCGTCCCGAGGCCATCGACAAGGCCTGTTTCATCATCGCCGGCATCGACGAGAACTCCCTGCTGCAGGCGGTCGACACGGCGGTATCGCTCAACCGCGACGGTCAGCACGGCATCCCTGTTCCTGACTATGTGGATGAGAATGTGTCTACGAAGGTTGTGAAGATCATCCAGAGCTATACTGGTATTGTGAATAAAATGGTGTGGAGGAAGTTTTAATGAAGATTTTGGTAACAGGAGCCAAAGGTTTCGTGGGCCGTAACCTCTGCGCCGAACTCAATAACATAAAAGACGGCAAGGCCCATTGCTACGGCGACCTTAAAATAGATGCCGTTTACGAATACGACATCGACAGTAAGCCCGAGGAGTTGGATGCCTATTGCCGCGATTGCGACTTCGTGTTCAATCTCGCCGGTGTAAACCGTCCACAGAACCAAGAAGAGTTCATGCAAGGTAACTTTGGCTTCGCTAGCACCTTGCTCGACACGCTGAGGAAATACAACAACCGTTGCCCTGTGATGCTCAGCTCATCCCAGCAGGCCTCATTGACAGGCCGTTTCGGCAACTCGGAATACGGCCGCAGCAAAAAAGCCGGAGAGGAGCTATTCCTGCAATACGAGCAAGACTTTCTACTTTCCAACTCTAAACTTACCACTGACTCTAAACTCTCAACTCTAAACTCTCAACTAAGGCCCCGTGTGCTGATCTATAGATTTCCGAACCTCTTCGGCAAATGGTGCCGTCCCAATTACAACAGTGCTGTCGCCACGTTCTGCAATAACATTGCCAACGACCTGCCCATCACCGTCAACGACCCGAGCGTGGAGTTGGAACTGCTCTACATCGACGACCTGGTGGCCGAGATGATGAACGCCCTTCAGGGCAAGGAACACCGCTGTGACTTTGATGGTCTGGGCGTGTTTCCTATGGAGAAGGGACCGTATTGCTATTGCCCCGTGACGCATCATGTGAAGTTGGGTGAAATCGTGGATCTGCTGTATCGTTTTGCTGAACAGCCCAAGACCTTACTGATTCCAGAAATACCGGAAGGTAGTTTTGCAAAGAAACTGTACTCCACCTATCTCTCCTATCTCCCGAAGGAAAAGGTCGCCTATCCGCTAAAGATGAATGTGGACCAAAGAGGTTCTTTCACCGAGTTGGTGCATTTAGCCAACTGCGGTCAGGTGAGCATCAACATCAGCAAGCCGGGCATCACCAAAGGGCAGCATTGGCACCACAGCAAGTGGGAGCTTTTCATCGTTGTGAAAGGCCATGGTTTAATCCAGGAACGCAAGGAAGGCACGGACGAAGTCATAGAGTTCGAGGTGAGTGGCGACAACATCCAGGTGGTGCACATGCTCCCGGGGTATACCCATAACATCATCAATCTCAGTGACACCGAAGATCTCGTCACGGTCATGTATTGCAACGAGGTCTTTGATCCCAATAAACCAGACACCTTCTTTGACCCTGTATAATTAACATCAGAAAAACCGGTAAATAAATAGATGTTGATATCTACTGCCGTATTAGATGAATTGTCAATTCTCAACTATCATGGGTGTTTACGAAGAGAATATTGTCCCGATAAAGCTTTCGCGTTTGGCAGAATACATGGCCCAAAAAAAGAGGTTGTCGTTGGATGAGGCGCTCTTGTGTATCTATTCCAACCCCATGTATAAAGAACTGTATGATGAAGGAGCCAAGTGGTGGTATATGAGTACGGCAGATCTTTATGAAGAGTTTGAACTTGCCAGTGAAAGAGCGTCGCAAGAGGTTTCATCTGAAGCATTTGAGTTTTTGGTCTACACGCTTGAAAAGTATGCCTTGAGCAAAGGTATAAGTGGTTTGGAAGCCTTGTCGTTGTTAAAGAGATATGATGCCGACCTTTTCTTGCTGAATAATTACGACCTGCTTCATACTCAGGGGACGGGGTATGTTATGGATGAAATAGATTGTTATATCAACAGGAGGAGAAAGAGATGAAGGTGTATCATGGGTCGACGGTGGCTGTTCGTAGACCCTCGTTGAGAAACGGCAGGAAGAGGACGGACTTCGGTAAAGGATTCTATACCACCACACATCCGGAACAGGCAGAGCATTGGGCGAAGCATGTCCAAAAAAGAAGAAAAACAGAAAGGGCGGTTGTCTCGGTGTACGAAATAGATGAATCAGTCTTGACCAATGGCGACATGAGCGTGAGGGAATTCCACGGTGTTGACCGGGCTTGGCTTGATTTTGTTGTCAACAACAGGAAGAGCAAACCAGAGCTGCATGGCTTCGATTTCGTCTTAGGTCCGGTTGCCAACGACAACGTATATGCCACGGTAAATCTATATGAAGACGGTGTTTTGGATGCCGAATCCGCCATCAATCAACTCAAAGCCTATAAAGTCTACAACCAGCTTTCATTCCACACATCAAGAGCAATAAAGATGTTGAAGTTCGTGGAGTCTTATGAGGTTCCACAAATTTTAAACGCTTAATAAACTCAACTGTCAACTCTCAATTATCAACTATCAACTAGAGAAATGTGACTGTCGGGGCGAAGCCATGAGAAAACGATGTCAGATGTGGCGATGTAAGATGTAGGGGATAAGAAATACTGCATGTAATATATCAACCAAAGTAATGAAGCATTTAATCATACACAATGTTGGTCCGATAAAAGAAGTTGATATTGAACTAAAAAGGTTCAACTTCATCATTGGTCCTCAAAGTAGTGGCAAAAGCACCATTGCAAAGATTTTGAGTACCTGTGAATGGATAGAGAAAGAAGTGGAAACAACGCGCAATGAGCATGCGATTGGCAACGGAGAAAACTATAGGACATTGGTGGAAGGTTTCCATAAAATGGAAGACTATTTTGATCAAGGCAAAGAATCGTTTGTTTCATATTCTACCGACTTCATCGAAATATGCTATGAACATCGAGAGTTTAAGGTTCATCTAAAACGAGAAGTGCCCTATCACCGTCAAAAGATATGCTATATTCCTGCCGAACGTAATATGGTGACGCTGCCAGAACTGAAGGGTTTTGAATTCAGTACCACCAATCTTCGTAGTTTTCTGTTTGACTGGTATCGTGCTCGTGAGTATTATTCTCCTCAAAACAAGACCAACGTTTTGGGATTAGGCGTGCAGTATTATTACGATGCTGAAATGGCCACTAAAAATGACCGTATTCAGCATGTAAACGGACAAACCTATGATATTTCGTTGAGTAATTCTTCAAGCGGTTTGCAATCATTGACTCCGTTATTGATAATGCTTCAATACTATACTGATCAATATTTCCAAGAGTATGACTTCAAAAACTCTTTTGAGCAAAACTCAAAAAGCAAGCAATTACGATTGGCACTAACCCGAGAAGTAGCTTTGTCGCAGTATAAGCCTGGATTTAAAGAAGAAGAAGTGGCCCAGCTTGTAAAACAATTCAACGAAGCTTTGCATAGACATGACAAACGTGCAGAGGATATTTTTAGATCTTACGAAGAAGCTTGCGATCGGTTATTGATTCCCAATTGCACGACTTTCATTATTGAAGAGCCGGAACAGAACCTTTATCCTTTCACTCAGGTGGCATTGATAGAGGCTATCGTCAAATTGTGCTCCAATGGTCGCAAGCATGGGTGCACAATCACTACCCATAGTCCTTTTGTGCTGAACTATTTGAACGTGCTAATTGTCCGTTATTACAAAAACGTTGCAGATTCCGTGAAATTGGATCCGATGGAACTTGGTGTTTTTGGTACCAACGATGGACGGTTGTCAGACTTGATGCAATATAATCCCAAGACGGGAGAAAACAGTGTAAATGCGGAAGATTTGGTTGAGGCCATGCGCGACATGTATACCCAATATCGTCAGATAAGGGAAATGTAGTTTTATGTTAAAAGAGTTATTCGAAGGACATTTCTACGGTACATTTCACCAACTTGGCGAAAGGGTGTTGCTATTAGACGAAAAGACTGAGAAAGGCGATTTTTCTTTGTTGGATGATAAATCGTGTCGCGATTGCCATTATATATGTGATGAAAACATTACAAGTAGAGAGCAGTTAAGGGTAAGCGCCGAACAAACCGTCAATGTCATCAGCATAGACCAAGTTTTCAGTTATGTTGAAGAGGATTTGGGTGAGAGATGTGACTATATGCTTGATAATCATCAAGCCATTGTTCTGGTAGAGATGACATGTTCTACCTCTGGATATGTGAAGGATAATAAAAGACAAAAGGCAAAAAGGCAGTTGTACAACACTTTGTGTGTATTGTTCACCAGTCCGTTAGTTAAAGAACACATAGAGAAACATGGTATAAGATATGTGGTATTCTCGTGGAAAGAGACTTTTGCCCCAGATTTGAAGGAAGACATTGTGGAACGCAACATGGCAGATATGACTATCATGACGGATGTCATCTATTCTCCTGATAATGAGTTGAAATTTGATTTTGGTTTTAAACTGCGAGAAATACGTTATCCAGATACTCTTGTTCTTTGATTGCTTGTAGTTGAGAGAGTTTACAGGTACCAATCCTAGGAATTAACACCATGAAGTGGCATCACTGGTTGATCATTGTCATTGTCCAAATCTGTTTGGTGGCTTCGGGTCTTTATGTCTATCATCTTCTTTTAGGTGGTACGGGTATTGATGTCGGTTTAGCCATTACGGTTTGGGCTGCAGTTATCACGATTGTCTTCATCGTCTTTGCCGTGCTTGGCATCATGAACATTGATGGGAAAATCAAGGAGGTAAACGAGAGCAAAGAGCAACTGTACGAAAAATACAAGGCCATTGAGGAAAGAAGCAACAATTTGATCCAAACTCTCGGGGATTCGAGGACGAAAATCCTCAAAGAAGCGGAAGAGGAAATCAAGAAAATGAACCAAAACACCGTCCAGATACAGCATTACTACCAAAGGTTGTCGTATATAGAAGCCGAACCTAACCCCGACAGAAGGATTGTTATGTTCACGGATTTGATGGCACAACCGGCTCCTCGGGAGGGAATTGACAAAGGATATTTGTATTTGAAACGAGGATCCAATTACATGATGTTGGGGCTGTTGGATAAGGCAAAAGCGGATTTTGAGTTGGGACTTGAGTTGTGCTCCGAGGTCAATAAATGTACCGCGTATGCTTGCCTTGCCGACTATTATGTGGCGAAAAAAGACTACCCCAAAAGTGTTGAGTATTTCAGAAAGGCATTGGAGAAAGACAGTTCTTCTTCGTTGCTGTTTGTGGATTTGGGCAATTCTTTAAATAAGATGAAGCAATTTGACGAGGCTGATGAAAACTATAACAGGGCGCTTGCCATTAACCCAGAATTGGCAGGTGTGTATTACAACAAGGCCTTGAGACTACATGAAAGAATTGGGAAGCCAACACCGGCCGATCAGGCCCAAATGCTTTCCTATCTCGAGAAATGTCTTTCCATCGATCCGTCATTCTTCCCTGGATATATCAATAAAGCCGCGATTCTCCGTGAACAGGGCAAGGAAACAGAGGCCGTTGAGGTGCTAAGCCAGATCATAACGCCCATGTTTAACGACGACATCGTGATGGCTATTCTCCAACGTGGCATAGCCTATAGGGTCACCAACAACCAGCCAAAGGCTTTGAATGATTTCCGAACGGTATTGTTCCATCGTCCGCACGATTTGCAGAACCTGAGCAACCTCGCTGCCACTTACCTTGACATGGGATTTCTTGACGAGGCCGATTATTATGCCCGAAAAGGACTTGAGGAAGCCGAGATGCAAAACGACCACAGATGTGACGGCGATTTCTATAAAGTTCAACAAGCAGTATTGGTTCTTCGGGGTAGACCACCCATGAAGTTTAGCTGAATCAATTCTAGACAGGCATGATCCTTTACAATTATACCTCGGTTGATAGTTTGGAAGAGATTCTTTCCAGAGGCAAGCAAGATGTCCCTTGTGTGAAGTTGCGGCTCAATCACAGAAGCAATGTGAGCGACGACCCTTCCAATGTTTTTGGCTTGTGTGTTCTCCCAAAATGTATTAGTGAAATTGAGAAGGAGTTGGGTGTGGATACGAAAGACTCTTTGATGCCGCTTTTGCAGAACAGGCCTTTTATGGAATCGTTGTTCAGAGCGAACCGGTCTTTTGACGACCACAATACTGGACTGACCCAGTTTGTTGTTTCATTTTACGAGAATGTCGACGATTATGATTTGTGGTTACGGTACGGTGATGGTGGTGCCGGGGTTTCCATCGGTTTGGACACCGACAAGCTAAAGCAGCCTTTTGGTCGGGTTTTTAACTTCTTCATCAAAAAATGCGTCTATTGGCCTAACGGCATCACGAGCCCTTTGCAGCCGTTCGATATCCCCTCGAATTTGTATGACGAGATAAAAGAGATGTATAAGGCCACTACCAACGTAAAGGTGAAGAAAGCTTTTGAAACCATATACGCTGTCGACACTCCTGAATTTGCCATCACACAACGCATCAAGGAAACATTTGTCCACAATCTAGTTTCCACCTATGATTTGTTCCATAAGCGTGATGTTTGGCAAAAAGAGAAAGAACACAGGATGACCATAGGCATAATGGCGCCTGAGATACGGTATGTGAAAAACGCAAATGGAGACTATGATCCTTATGTTGAGATCGAAATTCCCATCGATGCCTTGAAGATCATTGTCATTGGGCCAAAGTGTGGAAAGAATGTCTTTGGCATGATCCAATCACTTTTCTATGAGCGTCAAGTCAAGGAAAAAATACAAGTGTTGAATAGTAATTGCGTGATGTGAAATCAACTCAACTCAACTCAACCACTGATCTCAACCCTCAATTATCAATTATCAACTAAAGAATTGTGACTGACAAAGTAGTGGAGCCTTTATATGACTTGACTTGTACAATTGTGCCAACGCAAAACTGCTGAAATTAGGATTGAAGGACAACGCGTCAAATCTTGAAAGGCTCAAAAAAGGCGTCTTTAAAGTTGGGTACGATTAGGTTAGTAACTCCTTTCACTTTTGCGGCACAAGGTTGCACAATAGAATAATAGCACTAATACTAATTAATGATAACAAACCATGTCTCATTTTCAGGGAGAAGACCTAATAGTTATTAATATTGAAGAGGTGAGAACGCAAGGGAAGGTCGTGATTCAGAATACTCGTATCAATCGCTTTCGTAATGACTTGCGACAGCATAACATCATGTTTGACCTTGGCCAGCGCGAGTTTGAAACTTTGAAATTCCGCTATCCGGGCAATATTACGATAGATAGTAAATCAATCACTATTGCTGGTTCAGATTCGTTCCTGAGTGTTTTCGAAAGAAGACGTCCTGAACTGGGTACAAGGCTAAAGTCTGTTACCTTAATGTGGAAAGAAACAGAATGAAAAGAATCCTAGATAGCGTACACGGCTACATACATATTGAGAGAGCTTACGTTCAGAATATAATAGATACACCTCAATTCCAGCGTTTGCGTCGTGTGGAACAGACCTCAACCCGTGCAGTGTTTCCCAGCGCACGTCATGATAGGTTTATCCATTCTCTTGGTGTTTTTCATTTGGGGTGTAAGATTGTAGAGCACCTAATAAAGTCATTGGGGGACACAGAGCTGACAAGATCGGTATTTGAGAGCTATAAATTGGCATGCCTTCTTCATGATGTAGCACACACACCATTCTCTCATACATTCGAAAAATACTTCGATAATCAGTGGTCAGATCTGCGGGGTGATTTAAAGACTTTAGTAAACGGAGGTCAATTTGACACCGATTGGGATAACACCACTGATCCATCCGCACCTCATGAGAGATTAAGCGCTATTGTGGCCTTGGGCGTTTTTGGAAATTTCATAGAATCGAGAGGCGCAAGCAAAGAGTTGGTTGCTCGTATGATTATAGGTCTCAAGTATGCCGACGTGGCTCGCCACAGCCTTGAGAACGCTATGATAGAGTTGATACATGGGGATGTGATAGATGCTGATGGCCTGGATTATGCCTGTCGCGATACTTGGGCGGCAGGTTACAGCACAACCTCCATTGATGTGGACCGACTGATAGACTCAATCAATATTGTCCAAGACAAAGGCCTTTACAAATTGTGCTTTACAGCAAAGTGTCTGAATGAAATAGAATCAGTTCTTCATGTAAAGACATTCCAGCAGTTCTATGTAATTAACCATCACACTGTCGCATATGAACAAAGGCTACTTATAAAGTCAGTAGAATCTGCATCGCAATACCATTTTTTTGGTCATGTTGACAATAATCAAGACGAACGGGAAGCCGCGTTAGCAAAGTTGTGCAATGTAAAGGCTTTCTATGATGTTAGGAATCCTGGTCAAATAGGCATAGAAACTGACCATAGCCATATTAAAATCGCATTGCCAAAGGATGATGATTTCGTTTCATTAATGTCATATATCCCTAACGAAAGGTATGTGAAACAGTGGTTTAGTAGGCAATACGAGTTAAAGCCTCTATGGAAAACCAAAGCCGATTTCTATTATCACTTCGACCAGTTGAGGGAAGTGAGACTTTTAAAGGGAAGTTGGATTTTTAGTGACGACTGTTTGAAGTTTATTTCAGATAAGTTCGGAATTGCACTTGATAACATATGGAGGGTTAGAGCTACTGCGAAGTATAAGGGTAATTTTGCCAAGAAGGTTTCCATTTATGTAAATGGGGATGTGATACCTTACGACAAGTTATTACCCAAAGATATACAGTCTTATGAGCCTCCCAAAAATGAATATTATTACTTGTATGTACCTGCTAAATCCGACCGAAAAGCTATTATAGAAGCTCTAAAAGAAGAGTATTTGAAGTTTTTTATGCTTCGTGCAGAATAGAATAAACAAAACAAAAAAATCGCACCCCTCCCGGTCTTTCCGCGCAGCCATTGTTTGCTAACAAGCCAGGAAGGCTCCTCCACCCAGCCAACATCCACCCCATCCTATTAACGTTACTATCCTTCTGCTGAGCCCTTCAACTTTCAACTCTACACTTACCAACTGCCTCTAAACTCTAAACTCTAAACTTTAAACTCTCAACTATCAATTCTCAATTAAATAATTTCTATCTTTGCAAAATCCCAAAAGTTGTGTAAAACCACAACCAACTAAAAACCAGCCCCTTGTCACCACAAATTGTGACTGACGGGGCGAAGCCATGAAAAGAAAGCCCGATATCATTTGATAAAAGCCCCATTTATCTATTGATCCATCATGAACCTTTTTTCCAAATTCCAAAACAAATACTTCAGCGCCAAAGCCTTCTTTGGCTTGGACTTGTGCCTCTCTGTTGGGGCTTCGATTATCGTGTTGCTGGTGCTGAGCTTCTTCACCAGCTCCGACTACTATGCCGGGCCTTTCGCCTGGTGGTGGGTCGGCGGCGCCTTGGGTGCCAGTGTCGTGGCAATGCTGGTCTTTAGGGAGTATAAGCTCGTGGTGCGTTACTCCTCTTTCCATGACTTGTTGCGCTATGCTTTGACTTTCCTGACTAAGGATGTGCTGTTGGGAGTGTTTATTGCGATAACATGCCTGTTCAACTCCAGCATCTTGGTGGCACTCTGCTGTGATTTCCTGCTGTCTTTGTTCTTGGTGTTACTGGTCCGTGTGTTGATGGTGGGGGTCTACCACCGCTACAAGAGCAACATGAACGATACGAAGAACCGCCAACGTGTGCTCGTGTTCGGCACTTCCAACAAGTCGGTGGCAGTCATCACCCGTCTGCAAAGCTCGCCCCATTATCGCGTAGTCGGTTTTCTTTCTCCCGAAAGCACAACAAAAAAGCTTAAGCTGTCGGATTATCCGATTTTTAATTATCAGAACGACAAAGAGCTGCAGGACATCTTCGACCGTTTTTCCATCTCGGCACTCCTTTTTGCCAATGAGAAAGATGCCCAGCGCGAGGATGCACTCATCGACTATTGCAACCACCACAATATAAGGCTGCTCATCGCCCCGACCATCAACGAGGTGGAAGAAGGGCATCAGTCGAAGAGCAGAGTGAGGGCCATCAAGATTGAAGATTTGCTGGGCCGACCGGAGATCAAGCTTTCCATGGATGCCATCATCAGCAATTTCGAGGGGAAGATTATCCTCGTTACGGGTGCGGCAGGCAGCATTGGCAGTGAGTTGTGCCGACAACTGGCCACCTTTGGCGTGAAGCGACTAATTCTGTTCGATAACGCCGAGACTCCTATGCATAACCTTCGCCTTGAGTTGGAAGGCCGTTTCCCGGAATTGGACTTTGTCCCCGTGATTGGCGACGTGAGGCAGCAAGCCCGACTTGACTTTGCCTTCAGGCATTATCATCCTCAGGTCGTATTCCATGCGGCTGCATACAAGCATGTGCCGCTGATGGAGGAGAACCCTTGCGAAGCTGTGCTCGTGAATGTGTATGGCTCACGCAACGTGGCCGACAAATGCATTGAATATGGCGTGGAAAAAATGGTTATGGTCAGTACCGACAAGGCAGTGAATCCTACCAACGTCATGGGTTGTTCGAAGCGTTTGGCGGAGATTTATGTGCAGTCGCTCGGCCTGGCCGTCGAAAGTGGAAAACATCAAGGGAACACGACATTTGTGACCACGAGGTTTGGCAATGTCTTGGGAAGCAACGGCAGTGTCATCCCACGTTTCAGGGAGCAGATAGAAAATGGAGGTCCCGTTACGGTGACCCACCCCGACATCACCCGATTCTTCATGACCATCCCAGAGGCATGCCGTTTGGTGATGGAGGCGGCCACGATGAGCACAGGTACACAGATCTTTGTGTTCGACATGGGCGAGAGTGTGAAGATAGATACTTTGGCGCGTAGGATGATTAATCTGGCGGGATACGAAGTGGGCAAGGACATCGAGATTAAATACACGGGTCTTCGTCCTGGCGAGAAGCTCTACGAGGAAGTGCTTTCGAACAAGGAGAACACGCTTCCTACTTCGCACGAGCGCATTCGCATTGCCAAGGTTAGGGAATATGAATACAATGAAGTAGCTTCCATTATAGATAAACTGGAGGAGCTATCCCGCAAGGTGGAAATTCCTGACATGGTGAAACTGATGAAGAGGACCGTGCCAGAGTTTATTAGTAAGAATAGCAAATTTGAGATTTACGATCAACAAATAAAAGAAACCGATAAGCAATAATGTTCAACCTAGACAAATTTATAGCCGACAGCGTCACCCATCGCCCATCAAGCATGTTTGAGGGCGATATCCAAGCTAACGCTGCTCGGCTGACTCAAGAAATAGAAGGCAAATCCGTCTGTGTCATTGGCGGTGCTGGTAGCATCGGCTCTTCGTTTATCAAGGCTGTGTTGCGGTTTAGACCTGCCAAACTTGTTGTCATCGACCTCAATGAGAACGGTTTGGCTGAGCTGACTCGCGACATCCGCTCTACAGAGGGCTTGTTCGTGCCGCAGGAATACCGAGCCTATACACTCAACTTTGCCGACCCGATTTTTACAAGGATTTTCAGAGAGGAAAAAGGTTTCGACATCGTGGCCAACTTCTCCGCCCACAAACATGTGCGTAGCGAGAAGGACAAATATTCCGTGCAGGCACTCATCGAGAACAATGACATCAAAGCCAAGAAATTGATGGACCTGCTATGCGAGTTCCCGCCCAAACATTTCTTCTGCGTGAGTACCGACAAGGCCGCTAACCCCGTGAATATTATGGGCGCTAGCAAGCGCATTATGGAGGACTTGGTGATGGCTTATAACGGTAAGTTCAAAGTGACTACAGCACGTTTTGCAAATGTGGCTTTCAGCAATGGCTCTTTGCCAGATGGATGGCTGCACCGTTTGCAGAAGAAACAACCCTTGGCCGCTCCCAATGATGTGAAGCGTTACTTTGTTTCCCCCGAGGAAAGTGGACAAATCTGTATGTTGGCATGCATCTTAGGCCACGGCGGCGAGGTCTTCTTCCCGAAGTTGGGTGAAGACCAAATGTTCACTTTCAGCACGATTTGTGATGACTTCGTAAAATCGGAAGGCTTCCAAAAGAAAGAATGTGCCAATGACGAAGAAGCCAAGCATTATGCTCATCAAATGTCGTATGACAGCGATACCTACCCAGTAGTGTATTTCAAGAGCGATACAACCGGCGAAAAGGCTTTCGAGGAATTCTATGTTCCTGGTGAGAAGATTGACATGCAGCGTTTCCAAGCCCTGGGTGTAGTGGAGCAGACTACCCGCCACAACATGTCCGATGTCAATGCCTTCTTTGAAAAGTTAGAAGACATATTTGCCAAGGACGATTTCACCAAGGCCCAGGTGGTGGAGGCCATCAAGGAGTTTATCCCGAACTTTGAGCATGAAGAAAAAGGAAAGAATTTGGATCAGAAGATGTAAAACATTATGTACGAGAAAACTATAAACTTCATCAAGGAACTCTATGGTAATCAAGAGTTCACGCCGCTTTCGGTGCCTAAGTTCGTTGGCAACGAAAAGAAATACCTCAACGAGTGCATCGACACGACTTTTGTAAGTAGTGTAGGCAAGTTTGTTGACCGCTTCGAGAACGACATGGCCGCCTATACGGGTGCCAAGAAAGCTGTGGTCTGTGTGAGCGGTACCAATGCCCTCCACATGGCGTTGATGTTAGTGGGAGTGGAACGTGACGACGAAGTGCTGACCCAAGCCCTCACTTTCATTGCCACCTGCAACGCCATCAGTTACATTGGTGCACGTCCTGTCTTCATTGATGTGGACAAAAGCACAATGGGTTTGTCGCCCGATGCCATGAAAGCATGGTTGGTGAAGAATGCTGAAATCCGCAATGGACAATGCTATAACAAACACACGGGTCACAGAGTGAAGGCCTGCGTTCCGATGCATACTTTCGGTCACCCCGTCCGTATTGAGGAGATTGCCAATATCTGTGAGGAATATCATATTGATTTGGTTGAGGATGCCGCCGAGAGCATCGGTAGCAAATACAAAGGCAAGCACACGGGCTTGTTTGGCAAGGTGGGAGCCTTGAGTTTCAACGGCAACAAGACCATCACTACCGGTGGTGGCGGCATGTTGTTGTTCATGGACGAGGAATTGGGCGCGTTGGCCAAGCACCTTACCACTCAGGCCAAGGTGCCACACCGTTGGGAGTTCCGCCACGACTATATAGGCTACAACTATCGTATGCCGAATATCAATGCTGCAGTTGGCTGTGCTCAGTTGGAGCATTTGGATGAGTTTATTGCCGACAAACGCGCCACGGCTGCGGCTTACGCGGAATACTTCAAGAACGTGGACGACATCGACTTCTTCATCGAGCCAGCCGACAGTTTCTCTAACTACTGGCTCAATGTGGTGATTTTAAAAGACCGCGATGCCCAACAGGCTTTCCTGCAAGAAACTAACGATAACGGAGTGATGACCCGTCCCATTTGGGAACTTATGAACCGTTTGCCCATGTTTGAGCATTGCGAGCATGACAGTTTGGAGAACACCATTTGGTTTGCTGACAGAGTGGTGAATGTACCGAGTAGTGTCAGAATGTTTGAATGATATTATACCTGCTCTGAACAGAATCTTGTGTGAATTTAGTTAGAAACAAAAAAAGCCATTGGTTTAGTTGCAACTAAACAAATTATGTCTATCTTTGCACTCGAAAAAATAGAAGCCATCAAAGGGAAACAAGAGTTTGTCAAGCTTATAGTCAATGATAATTGTCCTTTCGACGAATTTGAAAATAGCTTGGAAACGCAATATAAGGCGGAATTGGCGGGTATATATCATTGTATGCAAGATGTGGCAGACTTGAAGTCATTACCGAAAACGAAGTTTCATTTTTATGATCTCAATGAGAAACAAAAGAACAAAGACGGTGTGCGGGAGTTCGAGTTTAAAAGCAAGCATTTGCGGGTTTATGGCATTACCAAGCCCAATGGAAAAATAATCATCACTGGTGGAACAAAGGCGAATCAGGAAGACGATCAAAACACGTTTCGCAAATTGAAGGTGCAATATTTGGAATGGATTAAATCGAAAAAGTAAAGTTTACAATAAAATGACGAGGGAAGAGCTACTTAAAAGCCCGGCATATTGGACGGCCGGACTTCAGATGGAACTCTATCGCCAAATCACGGCGTTTATGGAGAGCCGTCACATGAACAAGACTCAATTGGCTGAGCATCTTGGGTGTTCAAAGGGTTATATCACCCAGCTACTTAATGGTGATTTCGACCACAAACTCAGTAAGTTTGTTGAACTATCGCTCGCCATCAACAAAATTCCGGAATTCTCTTTTTCCGATGTCGACGAGTATATTCTTTCTGACCAGAAAGGATACAGTATTCAAGCGTCAAGTACCGACGAAACAGAAGTGTCGTCCGAATTGTGTGATTCATCTTATTTATTTGAAGCATAATTATGAATATTCCATTTCGCATACGTCAGATTAAAACACAGCAGTTCGCCATGTTTCCCAATTTATTGGTTAATGGTGAAGAGGTAATTGTGGAATCAGAGTTTGGCTTTGGTATCAATAATGACGCAACGGATATTCGATGTGTCGCTAAGATTTCTTATCTCCAAAACGACAAGTTACTGCTTACCTCAGAGGTGCATTGCTTCTTTGAAGTATCTCCAGAAGGTAGTCAAGAGATTGCTAAACAAGGTCGCATTGAGGTTGGTTTTTTACGGTACCTTGCAACGATTTCTACGGGTACGGTCAGAGGCATTATACATACCAAGACAGAGAATACGGTTCTTAATGCCGTTGTGTTACCACCCATTAATCTTGTTGAAGCCATCAAAGAAGATTTTGTTTTTCAAACGAAGGATAAATAATAATTGATCATTCTGATACTTGATTTGTTATCAACTCTATTGTTAGGAGGCCTAAGCCAACCTTTTTCCAGTTTTTCTTGGGCATTGTGACAATAAATAATTTTATTCAAACTCTAAAACTCGACAATATGATGAATTCTACAGGAAAAATTTTAGTAAGGTGGACCGGGGCAACTGCTGGACTGGGTCAAATGCTAAATGGTAGAGTTGAAACAATGAAAGTGGATTTATGATAGCTTGCCCCTGGGGGTTCGACTCCCCCTCAGTCCACTTTATCTTTGTGTATTGTATATGCTCGGCGGCGAATTCGAAATAGACCTCAGCATCCAACGCGATACGTTCAAACCAGCTCCTGACACGTATTACTACGCCTCAGGAAGGGCGGCGTTGTACCAGATTTTGAAATCACTAAAAGACAAGGTGACGAAAATTTGGTTTCCCGACTGGTTATGCCATACCATGGTGGAAGCTGCACAAAAGGCTGGGTTTGAATACGATTTCTATGAATTGTCGGACAAGTTTATGGCGACGGTTGAGGCATTGGATGCCAAAGATTTTAAAGATGGATGTTTAGTGTTGCTCATCAACTATTTCGGTTTGCAGGACTTGACCGCTACGGCAAAGGCGATAAAAGAAGCTTACGCCAACGCCATAATTATTGAAGATGATGTGCAAGCCTATTACTGCTTTGCTGAAGAAACAAACCCATACGCCGACTACCGCTTTACCAGCTTGCGAAAGACCTTCTCTTCCCCTGATGGCGGATTGGTTTATACCAAGCACCTTATGCCGTTGGCTACACAACCGAACACTTTTGCGAAGTATAAGATAGAAGCAGGAGTGATGAAATCCCATCGTGGCAAAGAGGGTATTAAAGACGAGGACTATCTGGCACTTTTCGAGAAAGGTTCGGAACTGATTGACGAAAATTATGACAATGTGATGAGCCTTGACAGCCAAAGGCTGTTTGCCGGCACCGACTTACAACGGGTGAAACAGAAAAGACAAGAAAACGCCGCTTTTCTGCTTGAAGGACTGAAGTCTCTCAGCGTTGCACCTTTGATAGAGGTGCCTAAAGACAAAGTCCCTTTGTTTGTCTCCATTTGGTTGGAAGATAGAAATACCATAAGGAAAAAGATGTTCCAAAACGAGGTTTTCTGCCCAGTGCATTGGCCGCTTGAAGGCTTGCCACTGAAAAAAGGTGCTGAAATGGAGCAACATGAATTGTCGCTGATTGTGGACCAACGATATACAATTGAGGATATGGAATTGATAATAAAACACTTAAAATAAATACTCATGAAAGAAAAAATAATCATTATAGGTGGTAAAGGAACCGCTGTGGTTATTGCCGAACAACTAATTCATGCCATTGATAAGTGCAACTATGATGCGGAATTTCTTGGCTTTGCATTTTGGGATCCTTCTATGACAGAAGTTTTGGGCCGCCCTATCCTGTTTCAGGACTATGAGGAGATGAAGAAAAAATACTTGAAATACGATGATGTCAAGTTTTTGTTCCAGCTTTATCGTCCTGACGCAATTGCTGAAAGATGTGGTTGGAGAGAAAGGATAAATCTACCCTTAGAGAAATATGCGAATTTTGTCCATCCGTTTGCTTATGTGGCAGGTAGTGCCAAGATGGGGAAAGGAAATGTTGTTTTGGCAAACGGTGTCATAAATAGCAATGCCGTGATTGGGAATTTCAATACTTTCAATTCTGGTACGCTGATTGGTCACGATACCACTTTAGGTGATAGTAATTTCTTTGCTGCTCAGGTCTGTGTGGGTAGTGGATTGACAATTGGTGATAGGAATTTTGTGGGGCTTAATAGTTGCTTGCGTAACGAACTCACAATTGGTAATGATTGCATTGTTGGTATGGCCTCCAATGTGACCAAAAGTTTGCACGATGGAGCTATTGTCTATGGCAATCCTGCAAAAGAAAAAGAGCAACTTAACCACATTGTCAGATGAGTAAGCTATTCGAACCGGGTCGTATAGGCACTTTAAGATTAAAGAATCGTGTTATTATGTCACCGATGAATGTCGGTGGCAATAATGAAACGGATGGATGTCTTTCACAACGCGGCATAGACTACTTTGTTGAACGCGCGAAAGGAGAGACTGGGATGATTGTTACGGGAGCTGTTCGGGTTACTAAGGAATTTGAACGAGATAATACAGTCATACCCGTTTGGATGTTGTTTGCTGACCACATGGTTCATAGTAAATGGATTAGCCAATTAGCGGAAAGATGCCATGATTATAACACAGGGGTCTGTATACAATTGACTTGTGGGGGGGGGCGAATTGCTGGTGGTTATGCACAAGAGCATGGTCTTGCCATTGGTCCATCACCCAACCCTTGCTTGAACCCACCGCATAATTATACTCGACCTCTTACGAAAGAAGAGATCAAAAAGTTCATTGATGCTTTTTATCAAGCTGCAAAGCTAATAAAGAATGCGGGTGCCGATGCTATACAAATTCACGGCCACCAAGGATACTTGATAGATCAGTTTACCACTTCGCTTTGGAATCATAGGACTGATGAATACGGAGGTTCTTTGGAGAACAGGCTTAGATTCCCGAAGGAATTAATCGAAGCGATTAAAAGGGGTGCGGGTGCTGATTTCCCGGTTATATACAGATATGGTCTAACACATTACTTGGAGGGAGGAAGAACTATCAAGGAAGGTGTTGAGATGGCAAAACTACTTGAATCTTACGGTGTAGACGCCTTGGACATCGACTCGGGTTGTTATGAGAATAATTATTATCCACACCCCCCGTCAACCATACCTTGCGGTTCTTTCTCTTATTTGGCCGGAAAAGTTAAGGAAGCCGTGTCAATACCGGTTATCTCAAGCACACGGATAGGTTATCCTGAAATAGCTGAAAGTATTATCCAAAAAGGCGAAGCCGATTTTGTTAGTCTTGGAAGACCATTGATAGCAGATCCTTATTGGTGTGAAAAAGCCAAGAAGGGGGATGTGGATTCTATTCGACCCTGTATCGCTTGCCATGAAGGCTGTTTGCGCAGATTGATGGTTTATAAGAGTGTTAGTTGTGCGGTTAACCCTCAAGCTGGTGATGAACAATACCTGGCACTTCATAAAGCAGATGTACAAAAGAGGGCTCTTGTTATCGGTGGTGGAATTGCTGGAATGGTGGCAGCAATAACTCTTGCTAAAAGAGGGCACGATGTAATACTCTTCGAGAAAGAGAATGAATTGGGAGGTAATTTCAAGAGCAAGTACTTGCCATCATTTAAGGATGATTACCGCAGGTATATTAAATATCTCTGCAAGGAGATCAAAGAAAGCGGGGTATCTGTAAAACTTGGTGTTGAGGTAACCCCAGATATTATTAGACAACAGATCCCAGATATTATCGTAAATGCAGTTGGAGCTTCTTTTAGATATATCCCCTTTGATGGAATGGACATAAACACCTTAACCAATCCATTTTCTTTGTATGAGAACAATAGTTTTGAAGGTAATCGTGTTCTGATTATTGGAGGTGGATTAGTAGGGGTTGAAGCGGCAATCAATGTTGCACAAAAAGGTGGTGTACCAATAATTATAGAGAAAACATCCCAAATGGCCTCATCTGCTTATCCTGTTAACAGACAGCATTTAGAGAAGCTTATTACGCAATTGAATATCGAAACACATCTCAACACAGATGTCACAAAGGTCAATGGCAATACCATCACGATAAAGACAAAGCAAGACGAGAGGCAAATACCATTTGATATAATTTGCGAATGTGTCGGTGTGAAACCTAATACTATTGACCTTTCTGAGTTTGAAAATGTTTTGACCATAGGAGATGCTGACAAACCACAAAATGTGATGAATGCGGTTTGGACGGCATACAGAAAGTGTAGAATTATTTAAATCAAATAAATCACAATGAACCAATCGGTATTAGGATTATACTTCGAGGAATTCGAAGTAGGTGAGGAAATCAAGCACGCGCTTTCAAAGACTATTTTTGAAAGTGACAACAACTTTTTCTCACTCATGACAATGAATCATCATCCCGTTCATACCAATGTTGACTATGCAAGTCATAATCAACATGGACAAGTATTGGTTGTCGGAACTCTTGTGTTTTCTCTTGTGGTGGGAATGACGGTTCCCGACATCAGCGGCAAGGCTATTGCCAATTTGGGATATGAAAGTATCAAGCACCTCGCTCCGACATTTGTGGGAGACACCATTTATGCTCGTACCAAGATTTTGGCCAAGCGTGAATCAAAAACAAAAGATGATCGCGGTATTGTTTATGTTGAAACCATTGGTTACAACCAGCGTGGAGAAGACGTCATCTCTTTCCGTAGGAATGTTTTAGTAAAAAAGCAAAATCCAGTATGAAAACAGATTTTTTGACCCGTAGCCTGATGTTTGTTCCTGCCCACAACGACAGGCTAATGCAAAGCGCTTCGCGCAGTAATGCCGACATCTTATTACTCGACATTGAAGATAGTGTGCAACCCGAAGAGAACAAGCAGGTGGCACGTGATAAGATTGTGCAGTATGTTAAAGAAGGATATTTCAAAAACCGCATACTTTTTCCTCGTATTAACGACCGTGAGAGTGGGCATTTGCTAAAAGATGTATATCAACTTGCTATCGAGGGCGTTACTGGTTTTATGTACCCCAAAGCCCGTTGCGGTGAGGACATCTATTTCATTGGTAAGTTACTTGAAACTATTGAGTATGACAAAGGGTTTGAGCCAGGTACGTTCAAGTTAATACCTTTAATTGAAACGACGGGTGCGGTAATGAACATCCAGGATATTTGTAATGCAAGTCCTAGAGTGATTGCAGTTGCATTTGGATGTGAAGATTATGTAACTGACTTGGAAGGCAAGCATGATATTGAGGGACAAAGTATTTTCTTTGCCCGAAACATGATTGTTAACGGAGCTCACAATTGCGGCAAAGCGGCCATTGATACGGTTCATATTCGAGTTCATGATCTTGAAGACCTTGAGCATAATCTGATTCTTTCCAAGAAATTGGGATTTGACGGAATGCTTATTTTAAACCCCAAGGAATTGCCGTTATGTCATCGTTATTATTCACCCACAGAAGAGGAGGTTGATTGGGCAAAAGAGATGGTAAATCTTTCGGAGGAAGCTGTTCGAGAAGGCAAAGGGGTTGCTGTTGTGGATGACAAGTTTATAGGACCTCCTATGCTTAGGATGGCAAAAGAGATTCTGATTAAGCATGAAATGTGTTCTGAACAAACGAAAAATGTTTAGAGTATTTGACATATTGAACGAGGCTGAATGGAGAAGTAAACTGGATTGTTTATCTGCAAATCTACAAGACATTTACTTTACCCCTTCTTACTACTCCCTCTACCAAAACTACGACGATGGTGAGGCCCAATGTTTTGTATTTGAGAAAGAGGGTAATGTTGCTTTATATCCTTTCTTAAAGAATTCTATTACTCCACTGGGTTATGATTTGGACAAGGAATACTACGACATCCAAGGGTCATACGGATACAATGGTTTGATTGCTTCAACTGATAATGCCGAGTTTATTGCCGAGTTTTGGAGAGAGTTTGATGCGTGGTGCCAAGAGAATGATATTGTGGCTGAGTTTATGCGCTTTCATCCGTTGTTGAACAACCAGAAGCTAGCTTCGCCAAAAATGAAAACCTTCTTCAGCCGTCATACCGTTGCTTTGGATTTAAGCCTTTCGTTAGATGAAATCTGGACACAACAATTCAGCTCAAAGAACCGCAATATGATACGTAAAGCCGAAAAGGAAGGGGTGACTATTGTTGAAAGCGATGATTACGAGACTTTCCGTAAGCTTTATGACGGCACGATGACCAATCTGAATGCGGAGGACTATTACTTTTTCCCACAAAGTTATTACGATGAGTATAAAGCATCGTTTAAAGACAACAGCATTCTTTGTTTTGCCATGCTTGACGGGAAGGCGATTGCAGGATCTATGTTCATGTTTAGCCAAGATTATGCCCACTATCATCTTTCGGCGCGTGACAGGGAATACTCAAAATATGCTGCCAATAATTTGATTCTTTGGCACGGCATCCAAAAGGCAAAGGAGAGAGGCTGTAAATGGTTTCATTTTGGAGGCGGCACTACTGGCGAAGAGGCCGATTCATTATTGCTTTTCAAACAAAACTTCTCCAAAACGAAAACCGAGTTTTGGATTGGAAAACGAGTGCACAACCAAGGGGTTTATGATAGCATTGTTGAGCAATGGAAGGAAAAACACCCAGAGAGTTACGAACACAACTATGTTAAACTATTAGGATATAGAGAAATATGAAAAAAGTGATGTTTATAGCCGTTCATCCTGATGATGAGACTTTAGGATGTGGCGGAACTATTCTAAAGCATAAAGCTCAAGGTGATGAAATATATTGGTTGACAATTACTAATGCCACAAAAGATCATCCATTTCATTTTAGTGATGAATTTGTGATAATGCGCGAGCAGTTGGTTGACAAGGTCGCACTAGCTTATGGTTTTAATGAAACTATAAAACTGGATTTGCCTACGCAGATGCTCCACACAATAGATTTAAAGGATTTCGTCGTGGCCGTTGACGATGTTATCAAGAGGATTCAGCCTAATGTGATATATATGCCTTTTAGGGGAGATGTCCATTCTGATCATCGAATAGCTTTTGATGCCATTTATAGTTGTACGAAAAGCTTTAGGAAGCCTTTTGTTGAAACAATCTATATGTTGGAGGCTTTGTCGGAAACAGAGTTTTCGCCAGCTGTACCTTCAACTTCTTTTGTCCCCAATGTCTTTGTTGACATAACAGAGTATATGGATAGAAAGATCGAAATCATGTCACTCTATGATAAGGAAGTTATGTCGGAACCTTATCCTCGCAGCTTGAGCAGCATTCGCGCCTTGGCTCGTGTACGCGGTAGCCGTGCTGGGGTGATGTATGCAGAGGCGTTTATGTTATTGTATGAAAGGAGATAATAATGAATTTTGATATTCAAAAATATTCTATTCCTACAGACGCATCGATTCTTATGGCTCTTCGCCAAATGGATGAGGTTCATAAGAAGATGTTGTTTGTGTTTGAGAACGAAAGCTTTTACTCAATTCTTACCATAGGAGAGATTCAAAGAGCGATTATTCGAAATGTGCCACTGACATCTTCTATCAAGGATATTATTCACAGAGACAGAAAGAGATATGCTTCAATTTCAGATTCTGAAGATGATATCAAAAACCGAATGCTTGGTATTCGGGCGCAGTTTATGCCGATTTTGGATGATGATGGGAATCTGGTAAATGTTTATACATGGGATGATTTTTTCTCTTCAGATAAGGTTGTTGATGAACGAGAGAAAATCAAATTGCCTGTAGTTATTATGGCAGGTGGCAAGGGTACACGTCTGAAGCCTATTACCAATGTTATTCCTAAACCGCTGGTTCCTATCGGTGACAAAACCATCTTGGAGGTCATCATGGATCAATTTGAGAGCATTGGCTGTCATAAGTTTTATGTAAGCGTGAACTACAAGGCAGACATGATGAAATATTACATCAGCCAGCTTGACCACAAGTATGACGTAGAGTTCTTCCAAGAAGACAAGCCGCTTGGCACCATCGGAAGCGTGAGTCTGCTGAAGGGTAAGATAACTACTCCATTCTTTGTCTCCAATTGCGACAGCATCAACGAGCAGGACTATCGCGACGTGTGGGATTATCATGTGGAAAACCAGAATGACATGACCATCATAACGATGGTGAAGAGTTTCAAGATACCCTACGGTGTGATTGAGACTGGAGAAAACGGTCTTATGATGAAACTGACAGAGAAGCCAGAGCAAACATACCAAGTAAATACGGGTGTGTATATCTTGAATCCCGAAGTGATGAATGAAATTCCCGAGGGCGAATTCTTTCATATTACCCACTTGATGGAGAAAGTCAAGGCCCGTGGCGGTCGCGTTGGCTGCTTTCCGGTTAGTGAGCACTCTTGGAAAGATATGGGTGAATGGCCAGAATACTTGAAAATGATAGATGTTCTTTAGCGCTATTGAATTGCAACTCTTTGAAATAAAGTGTTTAGGGGGTTAATATAATGCCAGTAAATAGTCAACGCATCGCAAAAAACACTTTGGCTTTGTATGTAAGAATGCTGCTTTTGATGGCGGTGTCTTTATATACAACGAGAGTTATACTAGCTACGCTTGGGGTTAATGATTATGGCATTTACAATCTTATAGGTGGTTTTATTACACTATTTTCATTTATTAGTAATGCATTGGTGACAGCATTGCAACGGTTTTTTAATGTTGCGTTAGGGCATAATGACCGCGAAGAATATAAACGACTCTATTCAATGGGTATCAATATCTTTGCCCTTTTTTCTTTGTTTTTGTTATTGGTTGGAGAAACAGTTGGGTTATGGTTTGTCAAAACCCAACTGAATATTCCTTCAGGACGTGAAACGGCGGCTTTGTGGGTATATCAGATAACACTTCTTACATTAATTATTCAACTATTTAGGACTCCCAATAATGCTTCTATTATAGCCCACGAAAAAATGGGTTTTTATGCCTACATCAGCATTTTTGAGGCTTTACTGAAATTGGGTATCGTGTTTTTGCTGAGAAGGGTTGAATTTGACAAATTGATCTTATATGTTTTGTTATATGCAGGCACTACATTATTGATCAATCTTGTTTATAGGGTTTTTTGTTATAAAACCATACCAGAATGTCGTTTTGCCATTTTATGGGATAGCAGTTTGTTTAAACGTCTTGTTTCTTTTTCAGGTTGGAGCATGCTTTCGGGGGGGTCACGAGTGGCAAAAACACAATGTGACAGCTATTTTTTGAACCATTATTATTCGGTTGCGGTTAATGCAGCATTTGGGGTGGCTGCCATGGTTTACAACACAGTTAACTCCTTTTTAACTAGTTTTCAAACTGCATTTAACCCACAACTAGTTCAGTCTTATGCCGCCAATGAGATGGATGCGCATTATAAACTGATTAATCGTTCGGCAAAATTATCCTATTATTTATTGTTTTTGATAGTAGTACCTGTAGCATTTAATCTGGATGGACTTTTGGGTTTGTGGCTGGAAGAAGTACCAAAATACACCAAAGAGTTTTGTTTTTTTGTATTGGTGGCTTATTTGCTTGATGCATTGGGAACCCCTTTGGCAGTCTCTATAAATGCCAATGGAAATATCAAAGGGGTTCAGATTGTTGCGGCAGTTTTATCAGTTTTGGGAATTGTTGTTGGTTTTATATTTCTTCGTAATGGTTTTGCTCCATATATTGTTGTCATTAACACTGTTTTTATTCATTTTGGTTTTTGGTGTTCCTATATATATTATGCACGGAAACTTTGTGGTGTTAGTTTGAGGACGTATGCAAAAGAGGTTGTGTTGCCAGTGGTATGGGTGTCGATACTTGCTATTATAATTCCATATGTATTATCATTTGTGGATGTTTCTAAATGGATGGTTTTGCCGATTTGTGTTGCTGATGTGATTTGGGTAGTTTGTGTGGTTTATTTTGTTGGGCTTCGAAGAGACGAAAGGAAATACATAGTTAATATGTTATTAAGTAAATTAGATAAAACAAAATGAATAGGGATAGAATAAAAGTGGTATGGCTTTGCCATTTTTCAAATGAGGAAATCCGCCAATTGTATCCGCACAAAACAAAGCGTCTTTTATATCACCTTGTACGTAAACTATTAGGTCTCCCGGTAAAGAATGACACTGGATCTGATTTTGCGCCATGGATTACTGGAGGCATTGAAGAAATACGCAAACATGATGATATGGAATTACACATCATTTCCCCTCAAACGGATATGAAAGGTTGGAGTTATGAATTTGTCAGTAATGGTGTGTATTATCATTTTTACAATCCCAATTGGACTTTGCTGATGATGCATTTGGTAAAGAATCTTGATTTATGGTTGAAGATGCAAAACAGCGGCCGCTTTGCTAATAAATTCATAAACAAAATCAAGCCAGATATTGTTGATTTGATAGGAGTAGAAAACATATACCATTCTTGTGCGATATTTGATATAGACGATACTATTCCTAAAATTCTTACTCTACAAACTATTTTCTCGAATCCTGATACATTGGGGCTTAGACCAGACAAAGACAAATCGTTACAATGGAAAATGGAGCGAATGGCGTTACGTAAGTATAAATTTTTTGGTACAAATAGTACGTATAAAAAACTATTGTTGGAAATCAATCCAGATGCAGTTTCTTTCCCTTTTTCACATTGGTCGTCGAAATTACCTCAAATCGGGGAAGTAGATAAAGAATATGATTTTATAAATTTCGCTACGGTATTAAAAAAAACGAAAGGTTCGCTTGATACTTTGAAAGCATTGGCGCTTGTAAAGAGGCAATACCCTGATGTAAAACTTAACATGTCGGGGAAATTAACGGGTCCTGGTATTGAAAAAAAAGATTTTGATGAATTGATTGAACGATATGGCTTACAGGATAATGTTTCCTTTACCTCTTACCATAAGACAAAAAATGACTTGTTTTTACATATCAAAAAAGCTCGCTTTGCAGTATTGCCTATTTATTATGATGTTGTTCCTGGTACGCTTTTACAAGCCATGTATTACGAATTGCCATCTGTAACTTATGCTACAACAGGAACCCCATACATTAATAAAGACGAGGAAAGAATTTTGATTGCGGAAAGGGGTAATGTTGAGCAGTTGGCTGAAATGATGTTACAGTTGCTCAACAGTCCAAAAAAGGCTGAAGAATTGAAAAAGAAAGCAAAACAATATGTGGAAGGCCGTGGCGACAACAAAAAAAAATACAATCGTCTGCTGAAATGCTACAAAGCAATTATTGCCTTCGAAAAGCAAAACACGCCGATACCTTTACAATTGTTAAATGAAGAAGAATTATTCTAATGATGAAAAAAAGTATTTCAGTAATCCAAATCATAAAGTTTTTGGGGGAAGATATAGTTTCTGTCCAAGGAGACTATGAGCATTTAAGTATTGATAACATTGTAGATATTAGTAGAGTTAACGAGAAATCCCTTGATTGGGTAAGTCGTTCTAACCCGAACAAACAAACGATTGTCGAAGCATCTAAAGCCAAGGTGGTTCTTGTTGACGAAGATGTGATTTTTAGTGAAGCCATTCGTGAAAACCATAAAGTACTAATAGTGGTTAAAGACCCTAAGACTGCTTTGGCTAAGGTGGGAAACAAGTTTTTTGTTGAACACATAACGCATCACATCCATCCAACAGCTATAATAGATTCTAATGCCAAAATAGGAAAGAATGTAAACATAGGTCCTTATAGTATTATTGGAAATTGTATAATTGGAGACAATACCTTCATTGACTCTTACGTGAAAATATTTGATGGAGTTCAAATCGGTGAATCGTGTGTTTTTAGACATGGCTGTATTATTGGCGGTGAAAGTGTCGCATATCAGAAAGACGATGATGGCAATCGTTTTCATTTTCCACAGTTGGGAGGTCTGATTATTGGTCACCATGTTGAAGTGGGTATATATTCGCAGATTGACAAAGGTGCCTTGTCTGACACAGTTGTGGGTGATTATGTGAAACTGGGCAGCCAGTGCCATATTTCACATAATGATAAGATTGCAAACAATGTGGTTCTTACAGGTGGTGTGATTTTAGCAGGTTCTGTCTCCGTGGGCGAAAACACTTGGATTAGTACGCGTGTGATAGCCAACCCAGGACATTCCATAGGTAAAGATTGTTTTCTTTCAACCGCATCGGTAATTAATAAAGATGTTCCCGATGGTGAGGTATGGGCTGGAAATCCTGCTAAAAAGATATGCAAAACAATTGTGATGAATGGTGTTTGACAGAAAGAATGAATCACCAGTGTTTACTAAATATTCGAATAATTAAAATTGAACGTTTAACAATAAAATAACAACAGTTATTAATAAAAACACTATTATGGAAATTGAAAAATTTGTACAGCTCTTTGCAGAGCAATTTGACGAGACGGATCCTTCTGTTTTTACTCCCGACACCCATTTCCGGGACATCGACGAGTGGAGTTCCATTGTGGCATTGACGGTTATTAATGCAGTTATTGACGAATATGGTGTACAGCTTCGTGGTGATGACATCAAAAGTTCTGAAACCGTCAAAGACATTTTCGTAAAACTTCAAAGTCGGGCTAAATAATGCAGTACAATCCTTATTCTCTGGAAGGAAAGACCATCATGGTAACAGGGGCCTCATCCGGCATAGGCCGAGGTGTGGCCGTTGAATGTGCCAAAATGGGAGCCAGGCTAGTGCTTACGGCAAGGAACAAGGAACGACTGCAAGAAACGCTCTCTATGTTGGAGGGAGACGGTCATCAGATGGTAGTTGCCGACCTAACGGTGGCATCGGAGATTGAGTCATTGGCAAATTCTTTGCCTGTTCTTGACGGCCTTGTACTCAATGCAGGTGTTGGGATATTGAAAATGGTTGGTTTCATTGGTGAAGCAGACATTGACCATGTGTTTAAAACAAACATATACTCTCCGATGTTGCTTAACCGTGCTTTGTTAAAAACCAAAAAAATCAAAAAAGGAGCATCAGTTGTATTCACCTCTTCCATTGCTTCGTTATATAACACTCCAGGCAACGCCATTTATGCTGCTTCCAAGGCGGCTGTCAATACCTATATGAAAACCTTTGCATTGGAATTGTCTTCCAAGCAAATCAGAGCAAATGCCGTAGTACCTGGAATGATAGAAACACCGTTCATACAGGATGGAACTCTGTCGGAGGACGATTTAAAAAAGAATTTGGAATCTTATCCTTTGAAACGTTACGGTAAGCCTCAGGATATCGCTTATGCAGTAATCTATTTTCTCTCTGAAGCCTCTTCGTGGGTCACTGGAACGACCCTCGTGGTGGACGGAGGCCGTTTGTTGAAATAATAATCACTGATTATGGATAATAATACTATCGAAGCCGCAGTAGTGCGGATTATTGCTTCTACTATTCATGTGGAAGAAGAGAGAGTGACCCCAGATCTTTCAATTGGGGAGATACCCGAATGGGACTCTATGGGTAACCTTTCCATCATTGCGGCTTTGGAGTCGCAATTGGATGTGGAGTTTCCCATGGAAGACTTGTTTGAATTGACAAGTGTAAAAAATATTATTAATGAAATCAAAACCATTAAAAAATGATAGCCATCGAACATTCTCCACTTTTACTGGCCATCAACGCTAATGCCGAAAGGCATCCCGACAAACGTGCCGTCTGCATAGCTGGTAGTGAGGAAGTGACTTATCGTCAACTGATGGAACGTATTAGGAGCGTTACAGCCTATCTCCATTCACAAGGGTTGAAGCAGGGCGATCGTATAGCCATATCTGCACAGAAAGACCTTGAATTTATCTATGTTTATTTTGCAGCTCATGCTTTGGGTGTGGTGAATATCGTGGTGGATGCCGATTCTAACCGCAAGAAGTTAGATTATATTCTTAATCTGATGCAACCGCAAATGGCCTTCGGTTTTGAGTGTACCCAATGCCGGTGTATTGAATACAAGGATATTGATTACAGATGTCCCGAAGTGAACGACATCCCTAACTTGTTGGCTGACGATGTGGCCGACCTTATCTTCACAACGGGAACCACGGGGTTGCCCAAAGGTGTTCAGTTGAGCCATGCCAATATTTTTGGATCTGCCGACAATATCAATCATTTTATAGGAAATACAGCGGAAGAGGTTGAAGTTCTTGGACTTCCGCTATGCCACTCTTTCGGATTGGGCCGACTACGTTGCACTTTAATTAAAGGTGCAACAATGGTGTTGGTAGGTAACTTCGCCAATCTGAAATTGTTTTTTAATGCCATTGAGCAATATCATGCTACAGGCTTTGGTATGGTCCCGGCGGTATGGGCATATATTCGTAAGTTCAGCGGCACTCGCATCGTCAAATACGCCCATCAAATCAAATACATCGAAATTGGCTCTGCAGCCATGCCCTTGACTTCAAAGGAGGAATTGTGCGAATTGTTTCCCAATACGCGCATCTGTATGCACTATGGTCTAACTGAGGCATCACGTTCCGCTTTCATGGAATTTCATGAGTGCAGTAGCCGCTTGGGAACTATAGGTAAACCAGTGTGTGATAAAGTGGATATTAAGGTATTTGATGATAATGGTAACGAGCTTCCCGATGGCGAAAACGGAGAGTTATGTGTGAAAGGTAATATGGTAATGAAAGGCTATTATCAGAAAGATGCTGACAAGGAGGCGTGGTTCGGCGACTATTTCCGTACTGGCGATTGTGGTTACCGCGATCCCGATGGATGGTTGTATCTGGTAAGTCGAAAAAAAGAGATTATTAACATTGGAGGCAAAAAAGTAAGCCCCGTGGAGATAGAAGATGTCATCTGTGCGTTGGACGGTGTGGAAGATTGTATCTGCATAGGTGTGGAAGACCCTGATGTTGTGCTAGGGGAAGTGGCCAAAGTGTATGTGCTTAGAGAAGGGTGCAAACTCAATTTTGAGGAGATACGTCATGCAATTGAAGGGAAATTAGAATCATACAAAATACCAGTCTTTTGGGAATGGATAGACGAAATCCCCAAGACCTCCAGCGGAAAGAAACAGCGTCTGAAACTAAAGAAATAATACGATATGTCACAACTAACAACGTCAAAGGTGCGTATTGCCGGAATGTCAGCTTGCGTACCGTCGAGAGTAGAGGAGAATCTATTACTCCCCATTTTTTCAGACCGTAGCGAGGCTGAGAAAGTGATAGCCAATACTGGAATAGAACGCCACCGGCATGTAGATGATGGAGTTACTGCTTCTGACCTTTCAGTAAAAGCTATAGAACGCTTGCTGAATGATTTGGATTGGGACAAGGAAACGGTGGATTGTTTGTTTTATGTGTGTACATCTCGCGATTACATAGCACCGCAAACCTCATGTATTATGCAGGACCGTTTGGGACTTCGGGAAGACTGTTATGTGATGGACTTGCCTTTAGGTTGTTCGGGATGGGTGTATGGAATGAGTGTCGTCACTTCCATTATGTCGCTTGGGACATTCAAGCGTGGATTGTTGGTCGCAGCTGAAACAAATACTCGTAACAGGAGTCCCAAGGACCGTACAGTCAAACCATTATTTGGTGATGCAGCCACAGTGACTGCCTTAGAATATGACCCTGAACATATCGGAGCATATAATTTTGTGTTTGGCGTTGACGGATCCGGGGCAAGTGCCATCATGACCCAATTTGGGGGTATGCGTCATCCTACCACCATTGAGGCTTTACAGGAAGTGGAGGTAGAACCCGGAGTGATACGTAGGGGGGTAGATATGGTGGTGAATGGCATGGATGTGTTCGGCTTTGCTGTAATCCGTCCGCCTAAGTCGTTGAAAGAGCTAATTGCGACTTTTTCTATTGATATAGAGACTGTTGATTTTTTGTATCTGCATCAAGCGAACAAATACATAGACGAAAAGATTCGAAAGACGATAAAAATTCCTTCTGAAAAAGTTCCCTATTGTATTCAAGACTTCGGGAATGTTACAAGTGCTTCAATCCCGTTAACCATGGTGACTCAGACAGCAACAGCTTTGCGAGAGAAGCCAAGACATTGCCTTGCCTGTGGCTTTGGGGTAGGTCTGGCATGGGCGAGCATGGAGTTCTCAACACTGCCGATGATAGTGTCAGAATTAGTTATTTATTGATTTTTATTATATGTCAAAAGTATCAATTATAGGAGCTGGTGAAGTCGGGGCATCGTGCGCAACATGCCTTGCTGAGCGCGACTTTGTCAATGAAATAGTAATTATAGACATCAAACCAGGGCTTGCTGAGGGCAAGGCATTGGACTTGCGGCAAAGTGCCGCTTTGAAGCGGTTTGATACCATTGTCAAAGGTTTTACAGGAGATTATTCTGCTACAGCAGAATCTGATGTTGTGGTAATAACATCGGGTATTACACGAAAGCCAGGTATGGAGCGCGGCGATTTGGTCACTACCAATGCGAGTATAGTCCGAGAAGTGAGCCAACAAGTGGCGAAGTATTCGCCTGATGCGGTACTCATAGTAGTGAGCAATCCTTTGGATGTGCTATGTTATTGTGCATGGAAAAGTTGCGGATTCCCTTCGAATAGGGTCATAGGAATGAGTGGTTTACTTGATGTGGCACGCTATAAGTCCTTCATCGCAGAAACTTTGAATGTTTCAACGAAGGATATCCAAGCACTCATTTTAGGTGGTCATGGGAAAAGCATGGTTCCTATGCCGCGATATACCACGATTGGTGGTATTCCAATTCGTAACCTGCTGAGTGAAGACAAGGTACAAGAAGCTATTCACCGTACGCAATTGGGAGGAGAAGAAATTATTAATCATCTTGGTCGTAGTGGTTGGTATGCAGCAGGAGCAGCTGTATGCGAGATGGTGGAGGCTGTCATTTGTGACCAAAGAAGAGTATTCACGGCTTGTGCCTATCTGAATGGGGAGTATGGATATCATGATATTTATCTAGGAGTACCTGTTGTGTTAGGGAAGAAGGGTGTTGAACAAATTATAGAGTTGGAACTTGACCCGGACGATAAGGAACGGTTCAATGTTAGTTATAAGGAAGTGAGAGCAACGTTAAGAATGGTATAATTGGTATTTTGTTTATAATCCCATAAAGCATTGAAGGTTTTTGTATAGGTTATTTGCGTTTTTATCTTGATAGTCTATCATGACAAAAATTAAGGATTCATGCATATTAATATTATCATAATTCCATTTATTATCCTTTTAGGGTTATTATTACCAGATAATAATAAAAATAGAATAATATATATTATCATAGTGATTTTAATCCTTTCGTTGGAATCCGCCTTACGTAGTTTATTCCTTGTTGAGGATACTTATAGCTATTATGAGATGTTCACTATAAGAGTCCCCAATATGTCTTGGGCTGAAATTTGGTCGGGTTTTATAAACAGATATTTCGGCCAAGTAGATGAGGAGTTTGACTTCGGATTTTATGTGTTACAAAAAGCAATAAGTTATCTAACAGACAGTTTTCAAGTATTTACTTTCTTGTCCCAACTGTTGTTTTTTGTCCCAATGGGAATCTTGCTTTATAAATATAGCACGAACATTCGTCAATTAATTTTTGCTTTTGTATTTTATGTAGCTCTGCTTCATGTTAGCGCATTAGGTGGAGGTAGACAATTGTTGGCAAGAGGTTGTTGGATTATGGCTTTTATTGTGATTAATGATAGAAAATTTATCAAAGGAGCATTATGGATTTTACTCGGATTAACATTTCATTTTTCCATTTTGGTTGTCTTATTGGCTGTTGCCTTGAGTTTTATGAAAGCAAGACAACTAAAAATAATCCATTTGGTAACTTTTTTTATTCTACCTTTGATTATTCTTTTCCCGGCTCAAACGATTCAGAATATGGCTAGTTTTGCAGGAAGTGAAAGGTATGCTGGATATGGAGAGCATGATATTGCGGGTGGCGCGACTACTTTTGTTATCTTGGTGGAAGTACTGTCGGTTTTTTGCTTTTTTATGCTTAGAAAGAAAACTCTTAATTCAAATAATTTGTTGAAAAAGCTTTATGTGATGCTACCTTGTTTGACTGTGTTTGCCCCTTTGATTATTGCAGATGGTGTAATGATACGATTGTGTAGTTATTTTCATTTGTTTTTAATGCTTTTGGTTCCTTATGCCATCGATGAATTCAAGGATCGGAAAACAGAGGCGTTTATCTATACTGTAATGATTGGTGTGCTAGTCTTTCTATCCTTGAAAGGTGGGGGATTAAAGTATTATTTCTTTTGGCAGGACGTGGGAGTTTGAGAAATATAAAAAATCGACGAAAACAGTTTGAAAATATGTTTAAAACCTCACCACGTGTTCTTGTCTCCACGGTTGGCGCTTGGAGTGATTCTACTGGTTCTAATACCATGTCAGAACTCTTTCGAGAGTACGACAAAGACAAATTGGCCTGTCTGTACATCAGAGCAGACATTTCGGATTCTGCCGCTTGTCGCAGGTATTTTCATATCTATGAAGGCCGTGTCATGAAGAGTGTTGTCAAGCGAGGCATGACCACCGGAGAGCAGTTTGTTTTAGGAGAAACCCACAAGGAATTATCCGATTTGGACGAAGAGAAGGCTAGATATGACAACTTTCGTCGTAAAAGCAACTGGTTCTACCTTTTTGCTCGTGAGTTTGTTTGGGTGTTGGGGCGATGGAAGACAAAAGAGTTGAACGCCTTCCTTGAGGATTTCAAACCTGAAGTGGTGTTCTTTCCGATAGAGGGCTATATTCATTTCAATAGAATCAACGAATACATCATAAAAAGGTGTCATCCCAAGAGAATAATCGGATATTTGTGGGACGACAATTTTACTTATAAGCAAAACAAAGAAAGCTTAGGCTTTTATTTACATAGATGGTGGTTGCGTCAAGGGGTGAGGAGGCTGGTGCATAAATGCGATACAGTATTCGCCATTTGCCCAAAGATGAAGCGCGAACTGGATACTGAATTTGGCATCAATTCGGTTCTTCTGACTAAACCCATTTATCAGTTCAATGATATTAAAACAGAACTACCTCATCATCCTATCAAAATACTATACACAGGAAAACTGATCTATGGTCGGGATGAAACCATAGCTGACATAGTCAAAGTCATAAAAGAAATCAACAAGGACGAACAAAAAGTGGTACTTCAATTGTACACCAATACAGACTTGTCTGAAACCCTTCGGAAGAGGATATGTCTTGAAGATTGTTGTGAGTTGAAAGGATTTGTGCCCCAAAGTGAAGTGTTGAAAATACAGAAAGAAGCCGATGTCTTGTTGTATGCGGAATCGTTTTCAGATACACATTTGACCGCCCGATTGTCATTCTCTACTAAAATGACAGATTATTTAGCTTCAGGTGTCTGCATTTGGGCGGTTGGTAATAAGGATTTAGCTCCTATTGAGTATTTGAAGGAAGAAAATGCAGGATTGGTAAGTGTTGATGAAAAATCAATACGGGAGACTCTATACCAAATCACCAAGTCACCTGAACTACTGCAAGAATATGCAACAAGAGCACAACAATGTGGTAAAAAGAACCATAACGCTGATTTGATACAACAAACTATCTCCCAGGCAATTATTCATGAGAACTAAGAGTATTGTGTCCATCACAACCATTGCAGGAACAATGGAAGGATTTGTGTTGGAATCCATGAAATACATGCAGCTAAAAGGTTGGGATGTAACCTTAATGTGCAACACCAACCAGCACTTAATTGACCGAATACCAGAAGGAATGGCTTATGTTCACATTCCTATGGAACGCAGTTTTAGTTTAGGTAAAGCTATAAAATGTACAAGGCTTCTAATTAAGGAACTTCGGAAAAGGAAACCTGCCATTATACAATATGGCACCACACATGCCGCTTTGTTTGGTAGCATTGCAGCCTGGTGGACTAAAGTGCCTGTCAGAATACATCTTCAATGGGGTTTATATAATTATGATGAAATGGGACTCGTTGGGAAGTTTTATTGGTTCGTCGAATGGTTGACTTGTAAATTATCAACTGACATTCGCCCCGTTAGTCATAAAAACCTTCAAGTGGCTTTGGATCAAAAACTATTCAAGTCGGGAAAAGGAATGGTGTTGGGACAGGGTGGCACCATTGGCGTGGATTTAAGCAAATACCCTTTGGCCGAGAAGAATCAATTGCGAAGCGAAATCAGGCAAAAGTATGGCATAGAGGAAAGTGCCTATGTGTATGGCTTTGTGGGGCGTATCAGTAGAGATAAAGGCAATAATGAATTGTTGGAGGCATTTAAGAATATAGAATCAAGTAACGATGTTGCATTGTTGCTGTTGGGGCCTGACGAAGGCACATTGGATAAAAAACTGATGAAATGGGCGCAACAAAGCCCTAAAGTGATTTTTACAGGAAGTATTGACCATGACAATATGCCTAAGCATTTGGCTGCAATGGATGTTTTGGTACATCCTACGTATAGGGAAGGATTCGGTATGGTGCTGCAAGAGGCTATGGCTATGGAAGTTCCAATCATCACCACAGATATTCCGGGTCCATCTGAAGTAATTGAAGACGGTGTTTCGGGTGTGCTTGTTCCATCACATAATGCAGGGGCATTAGCTTCAACGATGTTGGAATTCTACAAAAACCAAGAAAAATACGCCCAATTCGGCAAGAACGGCCGAAGTAGGGTTGAAAAATGTTTCGACAGACCGATTATGATAGAGAACATATATAGGGATAAGGAAGAACTATATAACAATTACAACAACAATAAAAAGTATTAGATATGTCTAATTTCAATTTGATGATTTTGGCTTCTACACCTGATGATGCGCTGAGTGCCCAAAGTGCTGGTGTGGATAGAATATTCTATGACTTGGAATATATTGGTAAGGCCGAAAGGCAAAGAGGACGCGATACTGTGAAGTATCACAACAATATTGACGACATCCCGTCTGTTAGGAAGGTGGTAACAACTTCTGAACTTTTGGTTAGAACAAACCCAATTCATGCTTATACCTCTTCGGAAGTGGAGAAAGCAATTGCTTATGGTGCAGACATTTTAATGCTGCCTATGGCCATGGACAAAACAGATGTTGAGACTTATGTAAAGATGATTAAAGGCAGAGCCAAAGTTTGCATTATGGTGGAAACAGCGGCAGCCATGAGTCGTATCGATGACTTTTTGCATATAAAGGGTATTGATGAGCTGTTTATCGGTTTAAACGACCTGCACATTAGTTTGGGTCTGAATTTCATGTTCGAGCCTTTGGCGAATGGTCTGGTAGATTATATGGCCGATAAATGCAATAAAGTTGGAATGCCATTTGGTTTTGGAGGAATGGCACGAATTGGCGATGGCATGTTGCCTGCGGATATGATTTTGGGAGAACATGTACGATTGCATTCCCAATCGGTCATCCTTTCTCGTACTTTTAAAGGTGGAGACTCGCCTGTGGCAATTGATTTCAAAAGTGAAGTGGATAAAATCAGAAATCGTTACAACGAACTTCTGGGTTGGACCGAGGAACAATTGTTTGCCAATAGCCGTCAAATTAAAACCATAGTTGATAAAATAGTTTATAAAGAATGATATTTAAGGATTGCTACGACATCAGGTTACTTCAATTCAATGATGGTGACAAATCGCTACAAAAAGTAGTGGATTTGCAAAATCTCGTTTATGAAGGCAAGCACAACTTTAAAATCGATGGCTTCAAACAATGGTATTTGAGCAACCCGATGGGTAAAGTCGTTTCGTTCAATGCCTTCTATGACGACGAGTTGGTCGCCCATTATGCCTGTATCCCATATAAGATGGAAATAGAGGGAAGAATCGTTACTGGGCTGTTTGATATGGCCACGGTGACACATCCCGACCATCGTGGCAAAGGCTTGTTCAAGAAACTGGCACAGACCACCTACGATTATGCCAAGGAACAAGGATTTGAGTTTGTTTTGGGTGTGGCCAATGCCAATAGCTATCCTGGATACATGAAGTATTTTCCTTTCACGTTTGTGGGTCAGCTTGAGGTGAAAATGGGATTGGGAATAAAGATAGAATGTGACGGCGAGAAAACCTACAAGGTATACTGGGATAAAGACGCTTTCAACTGGAGGCTTGATACATGTAGGGCCAATTATAGTAGAAATAAGAACTCGATTTTGGGACAATATAATTCTTTTGTGCAAACCTATATGGGAAGCTACCCCGATGACTTTTTGAACGGCACAAATGCGCAAGATAAGCACTGGGGATTTCGGCCAAAATTGTATGTGGGTATGGGCGCTAAGTTTAAAAGTATTTATTTGAAGGTGCCCAAATTTATCAAACGATCTCCCTTTAACTTGATATTCCTTGATCTAACAGACGGCAATTTACCGCCTGTCAATAAAGACAACATCTTTTTCCAACTCTTTGATTTTGATGTGGCATGAACCTTCTCACCTTTGACATAGAAGAATGGTTCCTTTACAAAAAGGAAAAGCACGCCGAGTTCGATAATTATTTGGATGCCATTCTGAATAAATTGGATGACCGCCAACTAAAAGCCACTTTCTTCTGCGTGGGTGAAATGGGAAGATTGTTCCCTGAAGTCATTAGAAAAATCCATGCACAATGCCATGAAATAGGTTGCCATTCCAACATCCATACTTGGCTCAACAAAATGACCGAGGTTGAGTGTCGCGAAGACACCCATCAGGCGGTTGACAGTCTTGAACAATGCATTGGTGAGAAAGTAAAGAGTTATCGAGCTCCAGCTTTTAGCATTGGCGAAAGCAATAAATGGGCTTTTGAGATCTTGGCTGAGAATGGCATAGAAAGAGATGCTTCCATTTTTCCAGCAGCAAGAGACTTTGGCGGTTTTCCAGATTTTGGGCAAAAAATGCCTTGTATTGTGGAGTACAATGGCGTTAGGTTAAAAGAGTTTCCTGTTTGTACGACCATAGTACTCGGTAAGGAAATGGCCTATTCTGGAGGAGGGTATTTTCGGTTTTTCCCGTTAAGCTTTGTGGAAAAGGAGATGAAAAAAAGCCCGTATACGATGTGTTATTTCCATATCGGGGATTTGGCGCCAGAGAAAGGTGGAGTACCCTCAAGAAAGGAATACGAAGCATATTACAAGGAACCGGGGACTTTAAAAGCTCGGTATGTCCGCTATATGAAATCCAACTTCGGCAAGAAAAACGCTTTTTCAAAGATGATGCAACTGATTGATGAAACAGACTTTGTCAATTTACAGCAAGCAGATGACCTGGTAGATTGGAGTAAAATCGTAAAATTATAATAATCAATTATGTACAAGCATTTCTTCAAACGCATCCTCGACATCCTAATTTCAGGCATAGCCTTGCTGCTCATCGGCTGGTTCTTGGTATTGGTTGCCATCTTCCTCCATTTTGCCAACAAAGGCGCGGGAGCGTTTTTCTTCCAAGAGCGCCCTGGAAAGGATGAAAAGATATTTAAGGTTATCAAGTTCAAGACCATGACCGATGAGCGGGATGCTGAAGGAAATTTATTGCCCGATGCACAACGATTGACAAAAATTGGTAAATTTGTGCGCTCTACTTCGGTTGATGAATTGCCTCAGCTTGTCAATGTGTTCAAAGGTGATATGTCATTGATTGGCCCTAGGCCTTTGTTGGTACAATATTTGCCGCTGTATAACAAAGAGCAGAAACGCCGACATGAAGTGCGTCCTGGTATTAGTGGTTGGGCACAATGTCATGGTCGTAATGCCATCAGTTGGATGGAGAAGTTTAAATTGGACGTGTGGTATGTGGATCACTGCACGCTTTGGACAGATATTAAAGTCATTTGGATAACTATAATGAAAGTGTTGAAACGCGAAGGTGTGAATAATAGTGAGGCCCAAACCATGTATCCATTTGATGGAACGAATTAATAAACGCTAATATGAAGAATTTAGTAATTATTGGTGCCGGAGGCATGGGAAAGGAACTGAGTTGGTTCGCCCAGTCTTGTATCGGTTTTAATAAAGAGTTTATCATCAAAGGTTTTATTGATGACAAACCTCATGTCCTTGATGGTTTTGAGGGTTATCCTCCTTTGTTGGGTACCATTAGAGACTATCAGCCCGAAAAAGATGATGTTTTTGCCAATTCCATAGGGGACGTCAATCTAAAAAAAGAATGCATTTCGGAAATCATAAACAAAGGCGGAGACTTTATCAATTTAATACATCCGTCAGCTTCAATTCCACCACAAGTAAAAATGGGCAAAGGTAATATTGTTGCACCCCGAGTAGGAATAGGTGTTGAAACCGAAATAGGCGATTTTTGCCTTATCCAAGACGGTGCGGTCATCGGCCATGATGTAAAGATTGGAAATTGGTGCAGGGTTGATTGCTATGTGGTTTTGATAGCTGGTGTTACGCTTGAAGATGAGGTTTGTGTTCACACAAGCTCTGTCATCAATCATAATGTCACCATCGGCAAAGGTGCCATGGTAGGTGCACAGAGTTTTGTGTTTAGAAATGTAAAACCTGGGACAACAGTATTTGGAAATCCAGCAAAGAAGATATAATATGGACAATCTATATCAATTAACAGGAAAAACCGTTCTGATTACCGGTGCATCATCAGGTATAGGTAAACAGACTGCAATCAGGTGTGCTGAATATGGTGCAAAATGCATCATTACGGGACGAAATAAAGATAGGCTTGAGGAAACATTTGGTCAATTAGCGGGCGATGGACATGTTCAAATAGTTTGTGATTTGTCATGTGAAAACGGCCCGCTTGAATTGGCCGAACAACTGCCCGTTCTTGACGGTTTGATGCTTTGCGCAGGCTTTTCTAAGACCATGCTTGTTAAACACACAAAAATGGATTATCTGAAAGAGGTGTTCAACACCAACACATTCAGCAACTTTACACTAATTCAACAATTACTAAAAAAGAAAAAAATAAAAGAAAGTGGTTCGATAGTCATCATCTCTTCTGTGGCTTCGCATCGTCCATATAAGGGCAATTCGATGTATTCAGCCACCAAAGGTGCATTAAACTCATTTGCCAAAGTCTTATCTTTGGAACTGGCTCCGCAAAAAATTCGTGTGAATTGCATTGAACCTGGTATTATTGTTGATTTGGCCACATGGCAAGAAGGTACAATTAGTGTTGACCAGTGGAAAGAGGAAAATGATCGTATGCCGTTAGGATTCGGGAAGCCGGATGATATTGCTTTTGCTACTATTTTTCTGCTTTCTGATTTATCAAAGTGGATGACCGGCTCTTCCATGGTTGTAGATGGAGGACAATCGCTTATTTAATCAATAGAAATATCATAGTATGAAGTGTATTATTAAGAACGTAGCCATCAAAAGTATTGCTACCTATGTGCCCGAGCAAGTTTTGGAGCTTTCAACACTGAAAGACAAGTTCGGAGAAAAAGAAGTAGAAGCCACCATTGCTGGTTCTGGAATTGAAAGGCTTCATATAGCAGCTCCACACCAAACCACAGGCGACCTTTGCTATGAAGCTGCGATGAAAATTTTTGAAGAAGGTGATATTGACAAAAGTCTCGTGGACGGTTTAGTGTTTGTTTCTCAAACCATGGACTATTATGATCCTGCTACTTCATGTGTATTGCAAGGTAGGCTGGGTCTAAGCAACGATTGTGTATGCATGGACATTGTTTATGGTTGCAGTGGTTATATCTATGGCATCTTTGAAGCAGCTACACTTATCGGCAGTGGTGCATGTAAAAATGTACTTGTTCTTGCTGGTGAAACAAGCAGTAAGGCTATTAATCAAGATGTGAAATCTGATGCCATGGTTTTTGGTGATGCTGGTTCTGCAACATTGGTTAGTGCTGGCGAAGGTGAACTTGGATTTCATATCATGACTAATGGATATGAGTATAAAACCGTTATGAATCCAAGATTCGGATTCCGCCATTGGCCAGAGAATCTTGACCCCAATTGGGAAGCGGAGGAGGGAGGAATGGAAGGCGACGAGGTTTTTAGCTTCATCATCAATGTGGGACCAAAAACAATCAAAACCACTCTGGAAATGATGGGGTGGGACAAAGACGAGGTTGATTTCTATGGTCTGCATCAGGCTACAAAAATTACTGTCGATTTTATGCGTAAGAAATTAAAACTGGCTCATCCAGAGAGAGCGCCATTCGACATAACAAACTATGGTAACACAAGTCCGACCACGGTGCCTATGGTATTGACCGACTGGCCATATCGTGCAGAAGGTATCGACACCTCCACTTGGCACAAGGTCATCCTTGCTGCTTATGGTGTAGGCCTGAGCTGGGGAAGCATCGCTTGTGACTTGTCGAAAACTAAGATTTACCGTCCAATTAACCAGTAAGTCGTATGAAAGCATTCATGTTTCCAGGCCAAGGGTGCCAGAAAAAAGGTATGGGAAAGGAACTCTATGACAATTTCCCGGAAGCTCGTGAGTTGTTTGAAAAAGCCAACGACTATTTTGGCAGAAGAATATCCGATGTGATGTTCTTTGGCGAAGAAGAGGAGCTAATGGCTACCATCAACACGCAACCTTCGGTGTTTATTTATGAGGTGATATTGGCTACCATTCAGAAAGACATTCAGCCTGACGTGGTTGCTGGTCATTCCTTGGGCGAGTTTGCTGCTTTGGTTGTGAATGGTACCATTGCTTTCGAAGACGGCCTTAATTTGGTGTTAAACCGAGCTATTATTGGCCAAAAGGCTTGTGATAAGCAACCTACAGCTATGGGCGCAGTGATTGGTTTGTCTGACGAGTATGTGGCTAAAAGAATCAAGGAGATTTGGGATGAGACGGGCGAGCCTGTCTATTTCGCCAACTACAATGGCCCTGGTCAAGTGGTGATTTCGGGAGCGAAAAAAGGAGTGCGCGCTGCTTGCAAAGCCTTCATGAAGGAAGGGGCAAAGAAAGCAGTTATGCTGCCTATCAGTGGCAGTTTCCATACGCCTTATATGGACGAAGCAAGAGAAGAATTAGGTGAAATTATCAAGAGAACAGCGTTCCATACACCCACCATCCCGGTTTATCAGTGTGTGGACGCATTGCCACATACTAATCCCGAAGAGATTCGCAACAATCTTATTCAACACATCACACATCCTGTGTTGTGGACCGATATGACCCGTAATATGGCTAAGGATGGCGTAACCAACTTTTATGAAGTGGGAACGGACGACACGCTCCAGAAAATAGTGACGAGAATGTTTCCCGATCTCAATGTTCAAAGTATTTGGGACATACCCCTATATTTGCCATTTAAACCCGTTTACGAAGAGAACTAACTAAATAAACCAACAATAAACATTTATTACCATGACATTAGACGAATTTGTAGAAAAGTTTGCTGATGAGTTTACCGAAACTCCCGCAAGTGAAATCACAGCTGAAACCAAGTACAGAGAACTGAAAGAATGGGGTTCTCTGACCGCTTTGTCCATCCTTTCAATGATTGACGAAGAGTACGATCAGATGTTGGCTGGTGCCACCCTGAGAAAGTTCGAAACCGTTAAAGAACTCTATGAATATGTAGAGTCTCTCTAATTCAACCAAGGGTGTTTGTTGGCGTCAACAAACACCCTCTAGATTTTGTGTTTATTGTTATAAGGTAAAGGGATTTATTATGAAAATAAACTTAATCGAATATTTTGTGGAAACTGTAGCGAAGTTTCCTGAACGTTACGCCATCATTGACGGTGAGCGCAAGGTTTCTTTCGCTGAGCTTGATGTGTTGGCTCGCCGCACAGCGGGTGTGATAGTTGAAAGCGCCCAAACAAAAAACCGTCCCGTTGCAGTGTTTATGCCCAAGTGCGTGGAAGCATTGCAGGCCGACCTCGCCATCACATATAGCGGCAACGCCTACATGAACCTCGACGTGAAGAACCCCGCTGAGCGTCTGGGCAACATCTTCGCCTTGGTGAAGCCCGCTGCAGTGATTACCAACAGCCGCTTTAAAGGCATCATCGAGCCTATCGCAGTCGCTAACAATACGGTGGTGATTAATGTGGAAGAGATTGCTGATGCAATAACTCCGACACAAGAGGACTTGCTCAGCCGCATCAGCAATCTTATTGATACCGACCCCTATTGCATCATCAACACTAGCGGCTCCACAGGTACGCCTAAGGGTGTGGTGCTCAATCATAAAAGTTTTATCGACTTTATGGCGCAGACCTTTAATGAATACCGTTTCTCGGAGCAGGACGTCATCGGTTCGCTCTCGCCCGTGGTGTTCGACATTTGGAGTTACGAGATGTGTCTCCTCATGGGCAAGGGTGCCAGCATCGTGGTGATTCCCGACACTTACTCGGCCTTCCCGGTGAAGATTCTGCAACTAATGCAGCAACACAATGTCAGCTACATCTTCTGGGTGCCGACAATCATGGTGAACATCGCCAATATGGGACTTTTGCAGCAAGTGCCGCTGCCGTCGCTGCGCCTCTGTTGGTTCGCGGGCGAGGTGTTCCCCACCAAGCAGTTCAACATATGGCGCCATAGCCTGCCGCAAACCACTTTCGCCAACTTCTACGGCCCCATCGAGATCACGCTCGACTGCGTGTATTACACCGTTGAGAGAGAGATTGCCGACGACGAGCCTATCCCGATTGGCAAGCCGTTCCGTAATACTGACATCCTGATTCTGGATGAGAACAACCAGAATGTCACTGAGACGAACAAAGAGGGCGAGCTTTGCATCCGTGGAACTTCGTTGGCTATGGGCTACTACAACAACCCCGAGAAGACCGCTGCTGCCTTTGTGCAGAATCCGCTCAACAATAGCTATCCCGAGACTATCTACCGCACGGGTGACTTGGTTTTCATCAACGACCGTGGCGAGATTGTGTTCAAAGGGCGCAAGGACAGCCTCATCAAGCACATGGGTTACCGCATTGAGCTGGGCGAGATTGAGCACGTCATCATTAACACGCTCAAATTAGTGAAGAATGGCTGTGTGGTTTACAATCACCAGCGCAAGGAAATAACACTCTATTACGAGGCTGAGAATGAATTGACAGCCGCCGATTTCCGCAAGGCTATTGGCAACACCTTGCCCAAGTATATGATTCCTGTGGTGTATCACCATCTACCCGAGCTGAAGCGCAACACCAACGGCAAGATCGACCGTCTTTACTATAGTAAATTGGTTGAAGAATAACAACAAATTATGAATATGGTGAAGCCGTTGAACATCGTCTTTTGGGGCGAAGATGCTTTCAGTAATGTGATTTTCTCTTCGCTCATCGAGGCTGGTTATCAAGTGAGTCTTGTGGTAACCCCCTACTATGATAACTTTGTTTACAAACGGCTTGAACTGACGTGCAAAAAAAACAATATCCCGCTGTTGCGGGCAAAGAAGATAAACTCAGAGGAAGTATGTGAGGCAGTTAAGCAAGCGGCTCCCGACCTGTGTGTGATTTCGCACTTCGAGCGGTTGATCAAGCAACCGATGCTTGAAATACCTCCAATGGGCTTTATCAACCTTCATCCGTCGCTCTTGCCTTATTACCGAGGCATGGCTCCGCAGCACTGGCCTATTATCAATGGTGAAACCGAGGCTGGCATTTCAGTCCACTACGTGGAAGAACAGGCCGACACGGGCAATATCATTGTGCAGCGTCGCTTCCCTTTACTGCTTGACATGTATGTTTCAGACCTCCAGAAGGTGTGGCTTGAAAACTACAAAACCATCATGGTGGAAGCCATCAACAACATTCTCGAAGGGAAGCCTACGGTGGAGCAGCGGCATTTGGAAGGAAGCTATTATGGCAAACTGACAGAAGAGCAATGCCAAATTAAACCGGATGGGAGCGTGATGCAGGCATATAATTTAGTGCGGGGCGTTTCGCAACCCTATTTCGGAGCACGACACAACAACTTGGTTATCTACCGAGCCCATATCTATCAGCAGGGAGAGGGTGAAACCGACAAACCAAAGATAGAATTTAACGACGGCGTACTAGTGGCCGATGTATTTAAAACGTTTTAAATTGCAATAAAAATGAAAGAACAGATTATTAAAATCCTGACGGAACTCCGTCCTGAGTTCGATTTCACCCAAGAAGGTGTGAACTTTATAGAAGAAGGCATGTTGGATTCGTTCGACATGGTGAATCTGGTATCTGAACTGGATTCCACTTTTGGCATATCGATTGATGGCGTGGACATCCTGCCAGAGAACTTTGCTACAGTAGCCGACATTGAAAAATTGTTGATGAAAAACGGAGCTAAATAATGGATTTTGTATTCAAGAATAAACGAATTAGCGGCATCCTCACTGTTTTGCCCAAGAAAGCAGTCAAGTTTGAGGATGAGATGGCCAACTACAGCTTCTCGCCCGCCAAGTGTATGAAGCTGAAGCTGGCTATGGGCTACAACGAGCATCGCATTGCCGAACCTGGACAATGCTCGTCCGATTTCTGCAAGTTTGGTTTGCGGTATCTCTTTGACAAACATCTACTTAACAAAGACGACATCGATGCATTGCTATTTGTTTCTCAGTCGGGTGATTACTATATGCCTCCTACTAGCAACTTGATACAAGGTCATTTCGGGCTAAAACATGATTGTCTCTGTATGGACATCAACCAAGGCTGTGCTGGTTTTGAGGTGGGTTTAATCCAAGCTTTTATGCTATTGGAGCAACCGGTCATCAAGAGGGTTGTGCTAATGAATGCGGATGTTTTAAGCCCCAAAGTCTCTGCGCAAGACCGCAATAGTAAGCCTTTGATTGGCGATGCTGCGTCTATCACAATCGTTGAGAAGTGCGAGGAAGAAACCACCATTTATGCCAATATCAAGATGGACGGTACTGGTGCTTTTGCATTGAACATACCCGCAGGCGGTTTCCGTATGCCCAGCACACCCGAAACGGCAGTGATGGTGCAAGACGCTGCTGGTAACTTCCGTAGCAAAGACAACCTTGTGATGCAAGGAGATGACGTGTTTAACTTTGTGCAACGTGAGGTGCCGCCAATGATAGAGCACCTGTATGAGCAAAGCGGTGTCGACCGCAACGAAGTGGATTGGTACATGTTCCATCAGCCCAACAAGTTCATGCTTCACAAGTTGGCTGACAAACTTGGCATACCTCACGAAAAGATGCCAGCCAACATTGTGGAAAACTTCGGCAACGCCAGTGGCGTAACCGTCCCCACCTGTATCAGCTACAACCTTGGCGACCAGTTGGTCAATGGCAAAATGCGTCTCTGTATGGCAGGTTTTGGAGTTGGCCTCACCTGGAGCAGCATTATGGTTGAGATGGGCAATCTAAGCTTTAACAAGATTATAGAATTTTAACAATAGTATTAACATTAAAAAACTAAAAAAATGGAAGAATTAAAAAGCAAATTGGCAGAAATTCTCGAAGTTGATGACCTTGATGTTACAAAGAAATTTGAGGATTATGAAGAATGGGATTCATTGGCTGTATTATCAATTCTTGCAATGCTTGATGCTGACTATAATGTCGCTATGAAAGGAAAAGATATTACGGCTTTTGAAAGCATTGAAGCTTTCTGCAAGGATGTGATTTCTCGTCAATAAATAATTATGGAAAAGTATACTCTTATTACCGGGGCCTCTTCTGGTATGGGTGCTTTATGTGCCAAACAGTTTTCAGGTTCTCGTCGACTGATCATGGCTAGCGAGAATTTGGAAATGCTCAAAGATGTTCAGAATCAATGTGCTAATCCAGATCAGATCATCCTTTGGCACTGTAATTTTGCTACGGAACGTGAAAACATTACCCAATCTTTGTTAGAATTATTAAAGGAAAACGATGCTATTGTGGATGAGTATGTGCACTTTGCTGGTTTGACTAGGCTTACACCACTCAAAACCACAAATATTGCCACAATAGACCTAATTTTTAATGTCAACTTGTTTTCAATTTTCGAGATAACCAAGGCTTTGCTCAAAAAGAGCAATCAAAAGGCATTAAAGAAGGTGGTTCTTATTTCGGCTTTGGCAAGTATGCGTGGCAATACAGGCAATTCTGTCTATTCCGCATCAAAGGGTGCAATCAATGCTTTGACTTACACTATGTCGCGCGAACTTGCACCTGATGTGCGTGTGAATGCATTGATGCCGGGAGCCATCGAAACACCCATGACAAGCAACCTTAATGAGGAGTATGTGGCTGAAATGACACGCGATACTCCTCTTGGATGGGGCAAACCCCAAGATGTAGTTGACTATGTGGAGTTTCTTTTGAGCGATAAAGCAAAGTGGATTACAGGTCAAACACTATTTGTGGATGGAGGACGTAGTACAAAATAAAAAAGGTAAATATCATGAATGAAGTAAATCTGTTTTTAGCAAAAGACGGGTCATGGGTGACCAATAAATCATTATTGGAGACCCTTCTTTCTATAGAAGCCGACAAGTGCGACACTTTGTTTATTCACACTTCGTTAAGCTTCGGCCAACCTAATCCTCAACTGAAAAAGTCAGTTATGCTTGGTGAGTTGATGAACGTAATCAAGGCTCTAGGTGTGAAAACCATTTGTATGCCTACGTTTACATTTAGTTTCCCCAATGGCTTGGATTACAATCCTGCCACTTCTGCCTCTCGTATGGGCGTATTGAATGAATTCTTTCGTAAGCAGGAGGGTGTGATTCGTTCAGTTGATCCATTGATGTCGGTGGCTCTTATGGGCGAGGATACTGAACTGGTAACTGGGGTCGGTCACGTGTCATGTGGTGAAAACTGCACTTTCGATAAACTTCGCCATCGTGACAATGTGAAATTCCTCTTCCTTGGTCCAAAAATTGGCGACTGCCTCACCTATATGCACTATTTGGAATGGCTATATGGATGTGATTATAGATATAATCGTGTTTTTAGAGGGAATGTTGTCGTTGATGGTAAATCATCAGTTGAAGAATATGAATTGTTTGTCAGATACAGTGGAGTGATTGCCACTGATGCGTCATACAATTACGAACAGATGATGTATGATAATGGTACAGCATTGAAAACCGTATGCGGTGATGGTACAATTTCCATTGTTGACGAGAAAAACGCATCGGCTGAGTACAAAAAATGTCTTGAATCAGATCCAAACTATTTCGTTGAGTTTGCAGGCGGCAAGTTCTTCAAGGACAAAACCTTTAAACTCGACCACGAGATGGTGGCCATGTAATGCTGACAATACATCAAATTCTTAATAACCCCATTCCGTCCAACTGCTTTGTGTTGTATGACAAAACGGTTGGACGGGAATGTATTGTGATTGACCCAGGTTCAGAGAACAACGGTCATCTATTTCAATATTTGGAGAAAGAGCAACTTGTACCTAATTATATAATATTGACACACGAGCATTTTGACCATTGTTGGGGAGTGAATGGTATTAGGGATAGGTATCCCAAGGTCAAAGTGGTTTGTTCAAGGATTTGTTCCGATGCAATTCAGAGTGGGAAAAAGAACTATTCGGTTTTCCATCAACAGCCTGGTTTTGAACTAAAGCCTGCCGATATTATTCTGGATGATATTGGTTGGCAACTGGCTTGGAATGGTAAGGAAATCAAGTTTTATTCCGCACAAGGTCATTCGGCGGCAGGCATAGTTTTCTTTTTCGATAACTGTGTTTTTACTGGTGACACTTTAATAAAAGATATCAAGACCGTCACGAAACTAAAGACCGCTTCGAAGGAGAAACTAAAAGAAACTCTGTCCATGCTAGAAGAGGAAAAAGGCAAAGGGCTTGTGGTATGTCCTGGACATGGGGAGATGTTTGAGTTGGACGGGTATGATTTACAGAAGGCCATGGGTGAATGAATGATTGTGGAATAATCTAGAATTTACAGACGATCTTTTGTACGGTGTTGGGGAGGAAGCTGGAGTATGCTGGGGAGGTGATTTAGGAAAGCAAATTTTGCGTAAGTCTTTTTTTGTTTTGTAGGGGCTGTGGTTATCAGGCCTGTTTCTGAGGATTGTGTGGCTGTGGGGGTGCCGGCGCGGATGGTGAAGATGGAAGAAGAGAGCACTTATAAGTATTCCTCACGCTTCTGTTTATTAGCTCCGCAACTGTTTTTTCACTTCGTTGGCGGTTTTCCCTTCAGTTATGAGGCGGTGTGAGTTTTCCTAAGGCAATCTTACAATGGCTAAAAGATTGATCCTTCAATTTTACAACCCGAATACGGCAGGATGTTTTAGAAAAATGATTGGTTGATGGAGATAAGGTGAAGGGGTTGTTGTTTTTAATGGTTTTTTCATAGTTTCGAAGAGATAGGTATTGGATGGCGAAAAAGAGAGTTGTTTATCGGGAATAGAATATGTTTAGGATTTCATAAAAGTAATATGAAAGCAACTGAATATAAATCTCAAATTCGATGTAAAGATTGGAGTTTGTTGTATTCATTTTGGCAGAAGAGACGAACATCAGGTTGGGATAAAGGAAAAGCTTTGGAGTATTCTATTCTTCGAGCTTTTGAATTAGAGGGGGCAGATGTGGCATATCCTTATGAGGTTTCAGATTCTTTAGGAGTGTTTGAACAAATTGACGGAGTTATTTACGTTGATAATTTGTGCATTATAGCAGAATCAAAAGATTATAGTAATTATAACCTTGATATTGAACCCATAGCTAAACTACAGGTAAGATTGTTGAGGAGACCAGCGACCGTGATAGGATGCGTCTTTTCGTCCACAGGGTTTACTTGGCCTGCTCAGACTTTGATAGAAACACTTGAACCTAGGACAATCTTATTATGGGATAAAGAAGATATCGAGTATTGTTTTAAGAACCGATGTTTTATTAAAGCGTTGAGAAAAAAGTTCAGGCAGGTTGTTGAAACGGGAAATCATTATTATAAAGTATCAATAAGACTTTAAGATTATTAGATGTTATGGTATATTGTATTGTAGAAGGTAGGACCGATACGGTTATTCTTTCTTCCATTTTTGAGAATAAATGCGAGATACCTAAAATAATTGTATCTAATGGGATTCCTTCCATGCCAGCGGTGGCACGTACTATATTAAGTTTCATGGAGGAATCTGACAAGGTCGCGCTTGTCTGTGACCAAGACTCTTTCGATGAAACAAAGTATCAAAAAGAAATGTTGGGATTTCTTCTTAGAGGTGCTATGAATAATCCTCGGTTCAAACTTTTTGTTTTTGATCCGAATATTGATGTACTTATTCCAGAAGAGTATAAGAAGAAAGGATGGAAACAAAAAACCCGAGAGTTACATGATGTTGTTATAGAAAATATGGATAAAATCATGAAACATACAACTGTAAAAGAACTGTTAGATTTCGTATGCTCAGAACCAACGATGATTTAGTTTTACGCAATAGGAGATTCTTAACAAAAAAGGTTTTCGAATTTAATATAATAATAAATCACCTTCAATAACTATAATAACAATGACATAACACCAATGTCCACTTAATATTTGGACGATTAAACATCGAAAGCTTAACTATAACACAATAACAATCCCAATTATCAATGTGTTCTTTGACATAGTATAAGTTGAACTTGGTCGGTTTATTGGAAAACGTATGTTTTGTTATTCATTTGCCGAGAGCTTTCGGCAAAGACAGAATTTAAATCCATTTCACTTCAGAATCTCTGCAATCAACTGATTTTACTAGTATCTCAAAGAGTTTTATCGTTTTTTAATGGACAGCGATGAAATAATGTTTTTATAGAATTAATGATTACCCATCTTCAATTTAAGAACTTTGTTGACACAATTCCCTTAAAGGATTTGGGCGGATTGTCACGTTCTGAAAAAGACGATAAAGTGAGACTTGTTCTTCCACGAGAAAACGAAGACTCTATTGATTATTGGCAATTCCTTAAAATAGGTGAAGCTCTTGTATTTGAAAAAGAACTGTTGAATGTTGATAACGAATCATATTTTCAGATCGTAAAGACTATCCATTCACATTTAGGTGGCGGTGTCAAAAGAATTATCGGTTTCGACAATCCTCGTTGGGTTGAAGTGTTATCGGCTTGTAAAGCGCTTGGTTATACAGATGATTCATTTGTTTATGAGAATGACAAGGTTCATTCAAGAGCCAAGGCTGCATCCCGTTTGCTGAAGCGAGGGATAAGTGTTTCCATACAGGACAATGACCTAATGGTGGACAATATGGAAGAAGCATTTGGGAAAGTTAAAGTCGGTGTGCGGATGATTGGTGGTGTGCAGTTCCTTCAAAAGCTTCTAGTTCTGCCATACGACAAGAGTTTAGGGCGATTCCTGATTCTTGACAGGGGTAATCAACCCAACATTTTGGATGCTAAAATCAACCTTACTCCATACAATTACCTTTTCAACCTTGCTTTGGCCAATTTGGATGCTCAACCTGCTAATGGAATTAATGCTGAAAAAACATATAAAAAGACTATTAAGTTAGCTACAGATTTATGCTTTGTAATGTATCCAGTGCAGGCTTTTGGTCAGGTATGGGAGGACATTTTTCATAAAGGGAAGACACCGTTGCAGTATTTATCAAATCTTGTTTATAAGGAAAGCATCTATAACCTTACACAGCGTTCGACTTGGTTTACTTTGGAATTCTGCAAGTTCTTGGCAAGTAGTCTTATTGCTTGTGGTAATAAGTGGAGTCGGGGCTATTCACTTGATGATTATCTGAAAGTGTTAGAGTGCGTATTATCGCGACACACCATGCCCAATCAAATTCTTGGTGTGAACGAGGATGTGGTTAAGCATGAAACTGGAGTTAATGAGGTTGAAACCATCCTCCAAGATGCCAGTTGGGATGTTGCTGAATTGGATAAGGATTTCTTGCTTCCTAATGACACAGAAAAGATTAACCACCATTTTAAACCTTTGGTAAAGAAAAACCAGAAATACTATTCGTTGCCATCTACTACAAACTCTTGGGGATGGTATGAGGTACTGCTTTCGAACTATAGAAATGATGGAGTTGATATTGACAAGACCGTGGGTGACCTGTTTGAAGAATACGTGACAAAGAAGTTTGATGAACACAGTATTATGTCGCTTGGTGGAGAGTATTTGTTGAAGGATAGTCAAACCGAAGGAGAGGCAGATAGGCTGGTAGAAACTGAGAAAACCATTCTGTTGTTTGAGTTAAAAAAGAAAAGCCTGTCACAAAAAGCAAAGTCTGGATTCGATTTCTCTGTCTTAATGGATATAGCGGGTAGTTTAATTGAGTCACAGCACCAATGTTACAGAACTTCGGCTACCATACGGAGTGACGGACAGATCGAATTGGTTGATAAGGATAATAAAACGCACACGATATTATGGAACAACCGTTCGTTTGAACACATTACTTTGACATTACAGAATTTCGGCCCTATCCAGGATAGAGTCTTGGTTAAACCAGTATTGGAAGAGATAATGCGATATGAGTTTAAGATGGAAGAGATCGACGAGACTAATCTGACCAAAGACGAAAAAAAACAATTAAAGAGCATAAAAAGGTCGTTTAAGAAATTCACCGACGCAAAAGATGCTTTATTCCAAGATGCTTTGGTGAGTAACGAATGCTCTAATCCTTTCTTCAATAGTTGGTTTTTGGATGCAGAGCAATTAATGGTTCTGTTGCGCAATTGTAATTCTAATAATGAACTATTAGACGCTTTGCATAAGTTTAAATATGTGACGATGGGTACTTATGATTTTTACACTGAGTTATGTTTTCGGGAGGGATTCAATAATGATCAAATTGAAAAATAAAAGTTGACAATGAAACAATATGGATTTTATGTCAACTTATAGGGTTTAGAGTTTGCCTCTGTTTTGCCTTTTGTTTTTGATATAGATTTGGATTGTTTCTAGGATATAATTGAAAAACGCAGCGGATAATCTAATCGAGAATGATATTTTATACAACGGAATATGGCAGAAAGAACAATCAACCAGTTCGGAGAAAAGCCTGTCTATATTGAGAGGAACGAGGGGCAAATCTACATAGGAGAGTATGCGCAAGAAGCCGTCGCTGCCTTTAGGGACGGCTCTTTTGATTTGTATGATTATACCCCGGCCATATCTCCTTCAATCCCTAGGGAAGAAGTAGGACAACTCAAAGACTGGATTGAAAAGGAGGCTGATTCAACTCAATCTGCCAGATTAGCATTGCTCTATGGGAAGGCAGGTATTGGCAAGTCAGTAGTTATGCATGACCTTTTGCTTGAGTTGCAAGCAATTGGGGATTATCTTGTACTAGGGCTGAAGTCTGACCAAATTGAGTTCATTGACACGGCGGATCTTGGTCATAAAATGCATATGATCCAGCCGATTGAAGTTGTTGTCAGGGAGATGGCACAACGATTCAAGAGGGTGGTGATGTTAATAGATCAAATTGATGCTTTGTCGCTATCATTGTCTTCAAACCGTACCCCGTTGCGCTCTTTAATTAAACTTATAGAGCAGACAAAAAACATCCCACATGTTAGGATTGTTATCTCGTGTCGTCCATATGATTTGGAATATGACCCTTTATTGGACAGTTTGCGGGTCAAAAACAAATGGGAATTAAAAGAATTCACAAATGATCAAGTGGTTTATATTCTTCGTGAGAACGATTGCGACGAACGAATAAGTGACAATCTTTTGCGATTTCTTGGCAACCCACTTCATTTATTCTTGTTTCTAAAGGTGAAGCCATTTGAACAGCTGACAGATCCTTTATCAACGGACTTGCTTTATCATCAATTGTGGAGAAAATATGTGACCGATGATAGTCAACGCAAAGTGGATAAGGAACAGCTTTTAGCCCTTATGGATGCTCTTGTGACAACGATGTATGAGCGTCAAGAGCTATCGGTACATATAAGAGCGTTTGAAACAAAGTACAATGCTGAATTGAATTACCTGCTCTCCAATGGATGGCTGTTATGTACAAAGACAGGTCATATACAATTTTTCCATCAAACGTTATTCGACTATGTTTATGCCAGAAGGTTTGTAGAGCATGGATATAATTTGCTGGAGGTATTAAAAGCACAACATCAAGGACTGTTTTCCAGAGCGGCGGTCAAAAGTATTTTGACATTCCTGCGTGAGCAATATCCGACAGAATACACGAATACCATCGACCACTTACTATATGATAAAAACAAAGACGGTTCGGGCACCTATCGATATCATTTGAAATCGCTTGCATTGAGCAATATGGCTTATTTTGAGTCTCCTATCCAAGAAGAAACGAACCTGATTTCAAGAAAAGTGTTTTCCGATAAGTCATATATGGATGTGATATTTGAATCTGTTCATACAGAAGGATGGTTTAAGGCGGTTTGGAAAATTATTGATAGCAAAGGAGGGTGGCAAGAACTGGGTGTTGAAAATAAAGATAAAGCAATGCAAATGTGCCAAAGGACTCTTTGGTCCAATGCGGACGTTGTGCTTGATGCAATTAAGCGTTCACTTGATTATGACAACGAGGCTGATTGTAAATACATTGGCAACCTACTTCAGTATTATGAATTGAATTGCGACAGTGAGAAGCTTATAGCTTTCTATAATAAACTTGTCAAGAACAGACTACCGTTGGAATATCCTCATTTATTGAGAAACATACTGAAGACGAATCCGGATTTTGTTTGTCGGGAGTTGAAGGAAAACGTCAGATTGCAGTTGTTGAAGAAAGAATCTATCGGTTTTAATCGAATTACCCTTAATCATGATGAGGAAACTCTTTATGAGGAGTTGTTGAAAAGGCACCACAAGAGGGCTATTCAACTCTTAATAGAATTGCTTGAACTCATTTATAATTCAACTCGTTTTGAGGTGGAAGGCTCTGATATTTTCTTTTCTATGGAGTTTTTTAATTTTGAAAGGACAACGGGCGTACAATATATTACGAATTTTACCGAGGATGCCGTCAATATTATCATAGATGATTTTATTAATAATGTATCTGAAGATGATACTAGACGCCTTATTTCAGAGCTCAGTAAAAGTAAGTACGAGGGCTTTGTTTTTATAGCATTGTATGTCTACTCTTCGCATCCAGAGTTGTTTAAGGACGAGGTCTATGATATCATCATTAAAAGAGAAGCGTTGTTCAACGCCCCTTCTTGGGTGGAATACCAAGCGGTAGAAGCATTAAAAGCAGCATTTTGTCACTTTTCTGCGACTCAAAAAACCAGCATCATCAATAGGGTATTGTCCATTCAAGACAAGGGGGAGAAAAGACTATATGATAAAGATAATCTTAAGTGGAGACTGCAACACGGCCATCCAATTCTTGATATTGATATTCATAAAGGGAAAGCGCTTGAGGTTATTCCGATGGAAGAACTAAGAAGGCTTTCTTGGAAAGCTTATCAAGAGCGACAAAGGATAGATAGAAAATTCAATAAGGCTCGGCTGAAAAACGGTAAACCTTCAAGTTTCTCGATACATTCAGGATGGACGTCCTTAAGCGAAGAAAAAGGGCTAAAGATGAGTTGTAAAACTTGGTTCAACTCAATGTTAAAGTATAACACCAATCCTCATGATTGGGAAAAACCGTCGCTGACAGGACAATGTGAGTTATTTAGAAAAGTGGTGGGCACAACCCCAGAGAAGTATATAGGGCTGATTGACGATATCATTAAATACGAAAAAATCCCGTTGGATTATCCTCAAGCAGGAATGCAGGGTCTTATAGATGCTGGAAGGATTGAAGACGCAGAGCATGTACTGCAAGGAATACTTGGAGCGATAAATAATGATGTTAATTCTAATGCAAGGGGATTTAGCATTCATTCTTTACTATTCGCCTTGTCGGATGTAATTAAAGGAGACAATGTTTCCGAAGGTGTTATTCGGTTGTTATGTGACACGTTGCTTGACGCCAAGGAACCTGAAGAAGATCAGCATTGGAAAGAAAAAGATATATACAATGTAGGAATCAACCAAGCACGAGGACATGCTGGTTATATGCTTGTAAACTGTTCGCGTCATGAAAAATATAAAGAAGTCATCTTTAGTACGATTGAACGCGTGGCGGCAACGGCATCCGTGTATACTAGGGCGGCCATTTTATTAAATATGGCGGCACTTAATCGTTTAGATCAGAACAGAAGTGTCACGCTGTTTAAAAAGCTTATGCATGATTATGATCCAAGACTCATGTCATTGCCTGTCCACAACTACAATCCTCTTGTGTATTTTGTTAATTATGCGGTTGATGAGTTGATGGATTTCTTTAACCATGCAGCAGATTGTCCAGATTGTTATCGCGAACAGGTTATTATTCTGTGGTTGGCTTGGTCGCACAATAATCGGGATGAACGCATCAAAGTTTTACTTGACAAAATTTGTGACTCCAGTCAGGAAGCAAGGTTGTCGTTGACACGTTTCTTCGGTACGCTGAAAAGCAATGTGACAGAAGATGCCATATGCTTTATTCTACATTTTATGGAAGAACAATTTGACTCGCCGAAGATGGGAGAGGCTTGTGACGACTTGTTTCGTAATATTGATTTGTGGCCAGAGGATATGCAGATTAGAGTCGCCGAGGTTTTTGTGTCTTCACCATTGAGTTCCCATGGGGCAAAATCATTTGTAAAGTATTTGGCTGGTTACGCTATAAAAGAACCGGTTCAAACACTAAAATGGTTGGAACGCATCCTGAGTGCGAGTTTCCCGAACGATTATCACGATTGGAATCATGTTGTGGATGTGATTATCCAGGCGTATAATGGAATCAAGTCGTTTAATGACATAAATTGTCAAGGCTCATTAGAACATGCGATGGATCTGATAGACAATATCATGCAGAATCCTAATAACAAACACTTGGTTTTAAATTTCCTCAACAAGCTCGATAATGAATAAGGCATATCAACACAAGGTCGTCTTATTGTATTTGCAAGAATAAAAGTGTCCCTAAAGGCAAATACGACTTTATTATTAAGGTAGTCTCAATAAAAGAACCTGATAAAAATAGGCTTATGGAAAACAGATTGTATAAAGTGCATATTTCATACAAACATGATGACAAATACGATTATGCAATAAAGGCTATTATATCAGGCCTGGAAGAGAATCAGATTGCTTATTCGATTGATGAATACGATATAATGTATCGTGATAGTATTCAGGATTATGAAAAAGAAATTGGTCAAGCCGACAGGGTTATTATGTTTGTTATACCCGCTTATCTGAAGTCGATAGACTGTATGTTTGAAATGACACAGATGTTTAGTAATGGAAGGGTTAAAGAACGGGTTTTTCCTGTTGTTGATTTGGGGACGATCCCCCGAAACGGTGACGGGTTAAAGGAAATCAAAGCATATTGGCAAAATGAAAAAAACAGAAAGCTAGAAGAAATGAAAACAGAACCTGGTAACTCGGTTTTCCTCCACAAAGAGACGGGAGTGATTATTGAGATTCTCATGGCAATTGATGATTTTTGGGACTACTTGGTACACGTGAATACAGGAAATTTTCAAAAGTTGATAGAAAACAATGCCGCCTTGCTTATGAAAGAGCTTCAAGAAACACTGCCTTCTATTACGGCTCCTATCGAGGACATTTTTGTTCCTACTGGAGCCACAATGCCGACAGAATTTCGTGTTGTTACACAAAATGGTGAAAAACCAGTTTATATTGAAAACAATAGTGGGATTGTTGTGATTAATTGATCATAGCCGGAGTTCCCCAGATGCAGTCAAGGTGTATTCAATCCATAATCGCGTCATTCATGGCGGATATGTTCCGACACGCCAAGAAGCTAAAGTGGCATATGATAACACAAGACAGGCGTTGACTGTTTTGAAGACACCGATGTTTGAAGAACCGGATGATACCCCTGCAACATGAGATGGTCATGAACCCATTTGAATTTGCATCGAAAACCCTATTGCTTTATTCGCTTCGGAGAAAAATAGAGCGAATAGACTTGTCGACACTGACCGATGACATCTTCGATAAAGTGTTGGCAGGATTGTCGGCAACGAAAATGTGTGTGGAGGGTGGCCCTTTTACGGGCAAGTATGTTTTAAAGAGCGGGGCGTTGTCGTCGTTAAACAACGAACAACGACTGCACAATGTGTTATACATATTGTTAATCGAAAAACACTGAATCATGTCCGAATTGTTTTCAGAAAGGTATGGATACACCAAATCCTCTGACTGTATTATCAAGGGGAAGATTACGCTTAAAATAGTCGATGCACTTTCTTCGTGTTTCACACAGTTGAAAGAAGATATGGATGATGTTGATTATTTGGAGAGCGAAGCCAAAGGTAATGATGACTGGCTGTATCTTTCAAACAAGTTTTTTGAGCGAATGGATAGGACGGTATGGACGGATTTTATGGACAGAAGGGCCGAAGCAGCATGAAAGGGGCTACAAACGGCTCTGTTGTAAAAACAAGAATATAATTGACCCGTTTAGGTCAGGATAGTAGAATTAGATAACAATCTATAGAATAATCGCTAACGAATGTAATTTGATTAGCAGGAAATCTTTATTTTTGCGAAGTGTATTGTTAATAGGAGGCATCGTGTACCCATAAAAATATAAGGATATATGAGACTTAACGGAATTGAAATAAAGGACTTCAGGTGCTTTGAACAATTCAAATGCCAGTTCTCTTCAGGCGTGAATGTGTTGATTGGCCGGAACGGCGCAGGTAAGACCACATTGGTTCATGGCATACACAAAGCTTTGAGCTTTATCTTCTCTAATGACCGCTCATTGGGTAAGGAGTTTCTTTCGCAAGGAAACAATACCCTGAATGTGCGTGGTTTTAAGGAGGAAGATTACCGCTTCGACTTCAAAACAAGGGAGGCGGTCAAAGATGCAAGTATCAAGGCTGAAGCTACATACGGTAGTGTGGATTTGGAATGGAAACTATATAGGAGAAATCAAACAAACGCCGCATTATACCAACGTTATTACAAAGAAGCTTTTGCCTCTTTTATGCACGAATGGAAAGTGAATGGCGCACCACTGCCCTTATTGGCGTATTATTCTGACTCATATCCTCATATCAATGCAAATATCGTAAAGAAAGTCCTTGACAAGGTAAACAATGGCGTGTTGCCTCGCAACTTCGGATACTATCAATGGGACGATGAAGCGGCTTGCACTTCCATTTGGGAGATTCGTATTTGCAACTGCATTAACCGTGTGCAACCTTACTATACCCTAATGTCGAGGGCAGTCTCGGAAAACAATGAAAAAGAAATAGAAAGAATTAATAGTATCACGGCAGCTCCAATGGCGGAGATAGAATTTGTTGAGAGTCGTTTGAAAGATTTCGCGTCTCGTCTTCCGGGCGTCAAGGAGCAAGGTAAGGAAATTGATTACTTCAGTTCTGCGCAGACCAATAGCGGCTATCGGATGCGACTGCACTTCAAAGACGGTTCGGATGCCTTGCTTGAAAACTTGCCTGCAGGTTATCGCCGTTTGTATTCCATCGTGTTTGATATGGCCTACCGGGCCTATGTCTTGAATCAGGATGTTGAGCTAGAAGGTGTTGTCATCATAGACGAAATAGACCTGCATCTGCATCCCGAATTGGAGAAAGATGTAATGAATGTACTCCACAAGACATTTCCCAAGGTACAGTTCATCGTTTCAACACACTCAGCAATGGTTATCTCTAATTTGGAGGTCGGTAACGGTGAAAGCCGCATCATGCGAATGGAAGAAAACAAGCAGCCCACGGTTGTAGGAGATATCTATGGTTTAGACTATAACAGTAGTGTGGAGGATATTATGGGCGTGGATGCTCGAAATGTTGAGATTGACAACCTGCTGAATACACTCGCTTTCTTTGAACAAGGTGGTATGGCTGAACAAGCAATAAATGTGAGGGCACTGCTGTTGGAAAAACTCAATGGTGACGAAAACCATCTGGATAAGCTTCTTGCAGAACGCAGAAAGGATATGGGCAATGAACTTCGTTGATAAGGATGCACTTATCCAAGCCGGACACAGCATTACAGATGACTATTTGAACAGCCATTGTCGTATAGACGATGCAACTGGAAGCTATCATTATCAAAACGTTGACTACGATGGAAATTTTGGTGATTCGGGCGCAAAAGATGCAATACAGCGGTTGGCATTGGCCTTGCAGGATAACTGCTGCTGTTATTGCATGAGGGATTTGAGGCATCAAAATCAACAGATAACGTTGGAGCATGTCATACCACAAAGTGCTTCTTCGGAAGAGTTTGGCAGATATACTGCTTTGGGTGTGCATCCACTGACAGACGCGGAATTAATACGAACCGCAGACTTTACAGGTGTACCAAACATAACCATACCGCCACGCCCGCATACGGTGACGTTTGAAAATCTTATGGCCTCTTGCGATGGGACATTTCCAGACAAGGATGGGACATCCCAGTGTTGTAACCACAAACGAGGGAATGATTTTGTGTACCCCATGTTCTATATCGCGAGTGTTAGGAATGAAATCACCTATATGGAAGATGGCACAATGCAGCCCAATGCCAATTGTGCCTATCCCGACGAGTACCGTCAGACCATCGTGCACACGAGATTGAACTGCCAGAATCTGAAGGATATCAGGAAGTTGTGGCATCTTTTTGCCAGTGAGAATTATGAGGTTTTGGTAGCTTGTGTAGGCGACAGAAACCTCCGGTCAAAGATTTTGATGACAGTGCTTTTTAAGAAAGAAGACCAGTCGGAGGCGGACTCCAAGATTCTTTGCAAATTCATGAAAGATGATTACTGGAAGACTTTCTTGTTGTATCATTGGTTTTATAACAGAATTTAGAATTTGAAAAACGCAGGAGTTTATTTTAAAGATTTGTATTTTTATGACTAGTCCTAAATAACCGTTACAGGTTTTACGGGGAAAAAATAGTAAAAACTTAGTTAACCGTCGCAGGGACACCTTGCGGCGGTTTTTTTATTTAGGTTTTGACAGATACATCTCTGGTAGTGTTTCCCACCCCCGAAAAAGTTAAGACCCATATCTAAACTTTTTTTGAGGTGGGTGTAAAAAAGTTTATACCCATATCTCCCCGGTTTTTGATGTACCCTGTCTCCTTCTTTGGAATCATTGTAAATTAGGTCTTTTTCATGCAAAACACTGGAATATCTCAGAAAAAATCCTTATCTTCGCGAGCTTTTTTTCGCTTTTCCACCATGTTTATAACCATCAAAATACACAGCCATGAAAACAAACGAATCCTACACCTTGCAGGAACGGGTCGAGACCCTGGTGCTCAACCTCTCCATGGGCTGCTCTCTCTACACCACCCCTAAAGGCCGTAAGGCCTATGCCCGTAGCCTCCTCGTGGAGATACAAAATGTTATCCTCTTCCTTAACGCCGCCCTCGACGTCATCCAGTCTAATAACGCGTTCTTTCCCGTCGACCCCGTCTTTTTCACCAACTTCATCACGCTCAAGAAGAAAATCAAGGACTGGGTCAACCAACATCGTAACGAGCCCTATCTTTCCGATCAGCATTACAAGGCCCTCAAGAAACTGCAGAGCCTCCTTACCGAGGCCGACTCGCGCCTCAACAACCCTGACTTGGCCCAGATGATGGCCTGTTACCAGACGGCATGGGACACCTTCATCACCCAGAAATGGCCCTATATGCTTCACGAGACCGAAGTCCATACCCTCGTCGGCATGCCCACCCGGCTCGACTCGCGCCGCCGCATCCTCAACCACGCCCTCGAAAGCACCACCAACGACTTGCTTGAACACCCTGTTACCCGCGCCCTCAAGGCCGACGACATCCTGCCCGACGACATCAGCGCGAACGGCCAGCTCATCCCTCAGGTCATTGCTCCCACACTCTACAAACACCGCCGCGAGTTGCGTGAGAAGGCATGCCTCTACGAGTTCTTCCGCCTCTTCATGACCTACCAGCTCTTCCGCGATGAACTCGACAAGCTGTCGGCCTTCAAGACCGACGACACCCAGGAACAACTTGAGCAGTGGTGGCTCGCCCTCGCCAAAAAGGTGCACGACGAAGTGCGCCCCGAATACCACGACCGCTTCCCCGACCTCGTCCTCGGCCTCTGCCATCAGCCCGACCTGAACGCCGCCTTCCTGAAGCCCACCCTTCAGGGTCCCTTCAACGTCAAGCTGGCCTACAACCTCTTCGGCATCATGTTCAACAAGAACGTCTTCACTTTCCGCGCCGTGGCTCCGCTGCGCAAGACCTTCACCGACAAGAATGTCGACAACTACTTTTCCATCGGAGGTTATGGTGCCTACGGTAAGTACACCTCGGAGTTGGATGCTGCTTTGGAGGCCGCTGCTACGGATATTATTGTGGAGTGGAAGAAGGGGTAGGCCTCAATGTTAGTCAACGCTACACTGTTCTTTTAGCCTCATCGCGGGCGTAGACCCGCGATCTCTTGCGCAGAAAGGAATCCCTGTCGCTTAGGAGATCGCGGATCAAGTCCGCGATGAGGCTAAGGGGGCGAGTCTCAAAGCAGTGGAAAGGACAAGAAAACCCTAAAGGAACAATAAGGATGGCCTAGGCTGCGCGCTAAGCGCCCTAAGCCATCCTTTATCTTTTTGATTCACAATACCCTACAATTTCATGGTGCATTAATGGCAAAAACCCAACCCACTGATGAAGGTATCCGTATGTTTGCGGCTCCGAAGCTCGAGCATCGGTATGCCGCTGCGCATAGATCCCATGCCACCGCACGAGCCCACGTAGGGATGACATGCGCAGCTAGTTTGTACTG
>Ga0265298_10000303_pt1 | contig 75182 bp, 71 predicted proteins | sample AusTroGonzalo_MG_3_FD_193486 | JGI IMG/M metagenome (GOLD analysis project Ga0265298, IMG submission 193486) | Bovine rumen microbial communities from tropical cattle in Woodstock, Queensland, Australia - Gonzalo_01 | ecosystem: Host-associated > Mammals > Digestive system > Stomach > Rumen ... | reverse complement strand
AATCTCCGCCCAGCTGAGCGGTCCTACCTGCAGGGCGGTGGCGCCCAGGTTAGCGGCCAGCTGCACGTCGCTCTCGCGGTCTCCGATCACGAAACTGGCACCCAGGTCGTAACTGCCGTCCATATAGGCCGTCAGCAGGCCGGTCCGTGGCTTTCGGGTCGGAGCGTTATCTTCAGGGAAACTTCTGTCAATGAGTATATTGTCGAATTCGATGCCCTCTCCGCACAGCGTGTCCAGCAGCAGGTTCTGGCAGGGATGGAACGTCTCTTCCGGGAAGGCGGGCGTACCGAGTCCGTCCTGGTTGCTCACCATCACCAGCTCGAAACCCAGTCCAGTGAGCGCTTTCATACCGGAAATGGCACCGGGAACAAAGGAGAATTTTTCGAGCGCATCGATCTGCTCGTCGGCGGGTTCGGTCAGCAGGGTGCCGTCCCGGTCGATAAAGAGGGCCTTTTTCATAAAGCGGTTGCGGGTTTAGCGTAAGCGGTGAGGGATTGGATGAGGCGCTGGTTTTCCTGCGGTGTACCGATGGTGATGCGGAGGGCGCCCTCGCACTGGCGGACACGGCTCCGGTCACGCACGATGATGCCGCCCGAAAGCAGGTAGTCATACACGGCTTGCGGGTTGTCGACCTTGACCAGCAGGAAGTTAGCGTCGCTGGGATAGACCTTTTGCACAAAAGGCAGCCCTGCGAGGACGAGGGCCAGGGCTTCGCGTTCCGACAGGATTTCCTGTATGTGCTTCGTGGCGGGATGTTCCAGCGCGGCAAGGGCCAGGTCCTGGGCCGGCTGGTTGATGTTGTAAGGATATTTCACCTGATCGAAAGTCCGGATGATCTGCGCATCGGCGAAAGCCATGCCCAGCCGCAGGCCAGCCAGTCCATACGCTTTGGACAGGGTCTGCAGGATGACCAGCCGCGGGAATTCGGAAAGCCGGGGAAGCAGCGATCCCTTTGCGCTGAAGTCCGCATAGGCTTCGTCCAGTACGGTGATACCGGGGAAGTCACGGATGACGGCGGCAATCTCCTCCAGCGGAAAAGCGTTGCCGGTAGGGTTGTTGGGACTGCAGATGAAAAGCACCTTGCTGGAAGGGGTGGTTGCGGCGGCAATGGCAGCGGACGGAAGGGAATAACCTTCTCCCAACGGAATGGGGCGTATAGCCACGTCGTTGGTCTCTGCTGCCACGGTATACATGCCATAGCTGGGTGAGACGATGAGCGCCTCGTCCCGTCCGGGTTCGCAGAAAACTCTGTAAACCAGGTCGATGGCCTCGTCGCTGCCGTTCCCCAGGAAGATATTCTGTACAGGGACGCCCTTAACGGCGGAAATCTTTTGCTTCAGGATGCGCTGGCGAGGATCCGGGTAACGGTTCCAGCCGGTGGAATAGGGGTTCTCGTTGGCATCGAGGAACACGTCGGGCGTTCCGCTGCATTCGTCGCGGGCCGTGGAATAAGGCGCCAAGGCGCGGATGTTGGGGCGCATGAGTGTCCGGATACGGCTGTGTTCGTCCGGTTTGTCCTTCTTGTCGCCCGCCGCAGCCATGCGGACGTCCACGGCGCGGGCATGCGCTTCCAGCCCTTCGGCCCGCGCCATCGTCGTGATGGTGGGTGCAAGCTGCTGCAATCCGGCGGGCGTGATTTCCTGCAAGGTCATCTTGCGCATGAAACTCTCCACGTTGATGCCGCTGAACGCGCGGGCCCACCGGCTGGTGGGCAGCGTGTGGTTGGTGCCGGAAGCGTAGTCGCCAGCACTTTCTGGGCTCCACGGGCCGACGAAGACGCTGCCGGCGGCGGTAATGCGGTCGGCTACCGGCCAGGGGTCACCGAGGGCCAGGATAAGGTGTTCTGGTGCGTATGCCTCGGCGAAGCGGACGGCTTCATCGAGGTCGTGCAGGACAACGGCACGGCTGTGCCCCAGCGCACTTTCTGCCAGCCCGGCCCGCGGCAGTTCCTGCTGCTGGCGCCGGACTTCTTCCAGGACGCGTCCGGCAAAAGTTTCCGACAAACAGATGAGCATTACCTGGCTGTCCGGGCCATGCTCTGCCTGTGACAGCAGGTCAGCCGCCACAAAAGCAGGCGTGGCCTCTTCATCGGCGATCACCATCACCTCGGAGGGGCCGGCCGGCATGTCGATGGCCACGGTAGAGGCGCTCAGCAGTTGCTTGGCGACTGTCACATAGCGGTTGCCAGGGCCGAAAATCTTGTCGGCCTGCGGGATGGTTTCCGTCCCGTAGGCCATCGCGGCAATGGCCTGTGCACCGCCGACACGGAAAATGCGCCGTATGCCGCAGGATTGCGCCGCATAAAGTACTTCTGGAGCGATTTCGCCGGAAGGGCCGACGGGAGAGCAGAGGATGACTTCGCCACAGCCGGCAATGGCGGCAGGGATGGCCAGCATCAGCACGGTCGAAAAGAGGGGCGCCGTTCCGCCCGGGATGTAGAGCCCGACGCGGCCGATGGGTACCGGTCGCTGGATGCAGCAGACCCCGGGTTGGGTTTCGACCCGGATTTCCCGTGGCAGCTGGGCCTGGTGAAAGGCACGGATGTTGGCAGCTGCCTGTTGGATGGCCGCCTTGACTTCCGCAGCGACCTTCTGTGCGGCTGCTTCCAGTTCTTCCCGGGAAACTTCCAATACCACGTCGCGGCGGTCGATCTCGATGGAGAGCGCGTGTAAGGCGGCATCTCCTCCGGTACGGACACGCTCCAGAATGGATTCCACGCGGGTACGCACTTGCGGATCGTCCTGAAGCGGACGGCGGCAGAGGGAAGCCCACTGCGCTTGCGGGGGATAGACGAATCGTTCCATATATTTAGGGTATGATCTTGTCGATGCCCAGCACGAGGATGCCTTCTGCACCGATGGCTTTCAATTGACGGATCTTCTCCCAGAGAAGCGCCTCTTCGATAACGGCGTGCATCGCACACCAGCCCTTGGCTGCCAGCGGCATGATGGTCGGGCTGCGCATAGCAGGCACGATCTGCACCGCCTGGTCAATGGCGTTTTCCGGCAGGTTCATCACCAGGTATTTCTTGCGGCGGCTGACGACGTCCGAGTCGATCCGGAACAGGATCTCGTTGACCAACTGCTCTTTCTCTGGCGTCAGCGAGGAATTGGCAATCAGGACGGCCTCGGAGGGGAAGACCCTCTCCACCTCTTTCAATCCATTGGAAATCAGGGTTCCACCAGAAGATACGATGTCGAAGATGGCATCGGCGATACCGGCCGCTGGAGCCACTTCCACCGATCCGGCAATGACTTCGATGATGGCATTCACCCCGTTTTCAGCCAGATAGTGGCGCAGGATGTTCGGGTAGGAGGTGGCGATGCGCTTTCCTTCGAACCAAGCCGGTCCGTCGCATGGCTCGGCCTTGGGAACCGCCAGCGAGATGCGGCACTGACCGAATCCCAGTTCCCGGATCACCTTGACCTGAGAACCGGCCAGAGTGCCGTCTGCACTGTGTTCAGCCACTTCGTTGAGGCCGACGATACCGAGGTCGGCTGTTCCGGCCGCTACAACCTGCGGAATGTCATCGTCGCGGAGATAGAGTACCTCGAGCGGAAAATCGGGTGCTTGTGCCAGGAACTTCCGTTTGCTGTCGTCGATCCGGATGCCGATGTCGCGCAGCAGTGCCATGCTGTCCTCGTTCAGCCTTCCCTTGGCTTGGATTGCAATTCGTAACATATTCTTTTCCATCATAAAAATCGGGACCCGCTTCGCAGCAAGTCCCGTATCTCTTTATTATTAATTATTTATCAATCAATAGGATACAACGACCTACCGCGCCGCTTGGGGGCGGTGGTTATGGTGGTTCCAATGATTGTATCCGTTCTGAATCATAGCGCAAAGATAGTTTTTTTTCGTTTCATTTTTTATTTTTGTATAAGAAATTGTTATCAATCCATGAAAATCGTCCTCATTACAGGCGCCACCAGCGGAATCGGCGCTGCCTGTGCCCGGAAATTTGCTGGTGCAGGGTACCGCATCATCATCACCGGCCGACGCGAGGGGCAACTCTCCGTCATGGCGGAAGAACTGGAAAAGGCATACGGCGTGCAGGTGCTGCCGCTTTGTTTCGACGTGCGCGACCGCGAAGCGGCCAAGCGTGCGGTCGATTCGCTTCCCGCGGCATGGCGCGATGTCGACGTGCTGGTCAACAACGCCGGGCTGGCGCTCGGCCTGGAACCGGAATATACCGGCGATTTCACCGACTATGAGACGATGATCGATACCAATGTCAAGGGACTGCTCTACATGACACGGCTCATCGTGCCGGGCATGGTGGAACGGATGAAGGGTCATGTCATCAACATCGGTTCCGTGGCCGGGGATGCGGCATACGCCGGAGGTGCGGTGTATTGCGCGACGAAAGCGGCTGTCAAAATGCTGTCGGACGGCCTTCGCATCGATCTGGCCCACACCCCGGTGCGCGTCACCAACCTCAAGCCGGGCCTCGTCGAGACCAATTTCAGCAATGTCCGCTTCCACGGCGATAAAGAGCGGGCCGCGAACGTATATAAAGGAATAGAGCCCCTCACCGGCGATGACATTGCCGACGTGGCGCTCTATGCCGCCCAGGCCCCTGCGCATGTGCAGATTGCCGAGGTACTTATCCTGGCCACCCATCAGGCCAGCGGCAGTGTCATCTGCCGTAGCTGAGGGCGGTTACCGGTCGAATTCGATTTTGGAACCGCGGCTGAGTTCGCCGTCAATCTGGGCGCCCTGGTTCTTGACGCGGAGCGTCGAGACGCCGGAGAGTTCGTAGTATAGCTGCTCGGTAACGGTGAGCCGGCATTTGGAGGCGCCGGATAATTCTACGTCAACCTTTGCGGCTTCGCCATATCCTTCATACTTGGCAGCACCTGACACATCCAGCTTGAGGCGGTCGATCGTGCCGTTGACTTTCAGTTTGGATGCGCCGCTGATATCGATGTCGGCAAATTGGGCCTTCCCGTCAATCTCGCCGGAAGAGGCGCCGGAGACTTCTACGTTCATGCGGTCGAAAAGGACTTTCATGTCCGCCTTGGAGGCTCCGCTGAGGTCGATGTTAACGGTCCCGTTACCCTCCGATTCAAACGATTTGAGTTGGCTGGCTCCACTGATCTCAATGTGGAGGTTCTCGCTGTCCAGGACTTGCGTGCCCGTGCCGGATAATTTTGACGCGCCGGAAAGGGAAAGCTGTAACAATTTCGGCATTGTGACTTTAGCCTGAAGCGGGTGGGAAAGGTCATTCAGCTTGCGTTGTATGCTGTTGGGCAGTTTGTCCAGTCCGATACGGACTTTGCCGCCCGCGCAGCTGACTTTGAGATACGGTTCGATGAAATCCGGAACGGTGACATCCACCGACCAGGTGTCGGCGAAGGCGAGTTCCACGTTGAAAGCATTGGATACCGCCAGTCCGGTGAAATCCTTATAATCGTAATGACAGGAATACTCTTTCGCCGGCGCTTCCGTGGCAGCGGCGATCGTGAGGGTTGCGGCAAATGCCAGCACGAATGCAATCAGTCTTTTCATGATCTGTGATATGTTTAATTGTTCCATTCTTGTCGTATGCGGTGAGCTCCGTCAAGCAGTTCACCATAGTATTGCTTGAGGATCCTTGTTTTCTGGCGGTTCGACATCTCTTCCGGCAGCTGGTCGTAGAGAGGAATGTTTTCCCGTGTCAGGGATGTCAGCGTGGCTTCCCACAAATATGGGTCGGAGCCGCTGTCCTGAGCCAGTTGTTCATAGTAGAAACCGACTTGTTCGAGGTAGGAACAGTAGACGGCTTCCGGCGTGCGGGCACCGCGGAAGTGCCGGTCCCCGAAAGGAAGGACGAGGAGCAGGACGATGGCAGCTGCAGCCGCGGCAGCGGCCCAGGTGAGCCGGACACGAGTACGCTGCTGGCGCTCGATATGGGCGTCCCATTTGGCTAGGAAGCGTTCCTCATGTCCTTCCGGCAGTTCGTATAGGTCAAAACGGTTTTCCATCTTCGTTCAATAGCGTTAGGAGTTTCTGCTTCCCGCGCAGGAAGTGCGAGCGCAGGGTATTCTGTTTGATGCCCGTATAGCGGGCGATTTCATCGTAGTCCAGCCCTTCGGCGAGCACGAGCGTCACCACGAGGCGGTAGGGGTCGGGGAGTCGTTGCATGGCGGCGAGGACGCGTGCCGCTGAGGCTTCGGCGGGGATTTCCGGATCATCCGTAACGCCGGCTTCCGCTTCACGGGCATATTCATCAAGGAAAAGCGCTTCTCGCCGCCGTTGCCGCAGGCGGTCTATGGAGGCCCGGATGCACGTACGGGCGAGCCAGGCCGATACCTGAGCGTCGTTGTCGGGCCGCCACGGGGCGGTCACGAACTTGAGGATCGTATCTTGCACAACCTCTTCGGCGTCCGGTCCGCTGAGAAGGATCCGGTAGCTCATGTTGTAGAGCCGGCGGCTGTGTGCCCGATAAAACGATGTGATCTCCGTTCGTGTCATTCTGCCTATAAAACGAATCAAAAATGACGTTGTTGCATTTTGGGTTCACAAATTTATATTTTTTGTCCTATCTTTGCCGCCGAGTGACGGGAGGGTCCCGTTGCAAGTGTGCTTGGTACCACTATAAAAACAAGAAAGATGTCTGATTCTCATAATAGAGGACAGCTCCGGCTGTCCGTTACGTATGTATGGCTGGCGGTCACGTTCTGCGTGTGCCTGGTCACTTCCAATCTTTTCGTACCGCGTCTGTGGCAGGTCGGCAAGTTGCCTTTCCAACTGTCCGGCGCCGTGTTGGTTTTTCCCGTCTCCTATATCATCAACGACCTGTTGACCGAAGTGTATGGCTACCGCAAGGCGATGGTCGTCATCTGGATGGGTTTCATGCTGAGTGCGTTCGTCGCCGTGGCAGCGCAGTTGGTCTGCTGGCTGCCTGCGCCCATCTATCCGGAAAACCAGGAAGTGGCGACGAGCTTCAACCGCCTCTTCAGCCTGATTCCACGTACGACGGTTGCCTCCCTGATCGCATTTATCCTGGGCTCCCAGGTCAATGCGTTCGTCATGTCGCGGATGAAGGTGATGCAGCATGGCCGTGGGTTCGGCTGGCGTGCTATCGTATCGACGATTTTCGGGGAATTGTGTGATTCCTTGATCTTTTATCCGCTGGCTTTCCTGGGCGTGATGCCGTTGGGCGCCATTTTCTCCATTATCTTGACGCAGGTGACGGTCAAGACGCTGTATGAGGTGATGGTGCTGCCTTTTACCAGCTATCTTGCCCGCCGGCTCAAGAAGTCCGAGGGCATCGATACCTATGACAATGATATCTCTTACAATCCTTTTTTCTCCCGCATAGACTGATATGACTGAAGATAGAAAAAAAGAAGGCCTGAAGTCCCTGGGCCACCAGACCGGATACAACTTCAATTATACTCCGGAAGTACTGGAAACCGTTTCCAATCATCATCCGGAGCGCGATTACTGGGTGCGTTTCAACTGCCCGGAATTCACGACGCTCTGTCCGATCACCGGCCAGCCCGACTTTGCAGAGATCCGCATCTCATACATCCCCGACCAGTGTTTGGTGGAGAGCAAGTCGCTGAAGCTTTACCTGTTCAGTTTCCGCAGCCATGGTGCTTTCCACGAAGACACGGTCAACATGATCCTGAACGACCTGATCAAGCTAATGGATCCCAAGTACATCGAGGTGACGGGCATTTTTGTCCCGCGTGGCGGTATCTCCATCTATCCTTACGCCAATTACGGCCGTCCCAATACAAGTTACGAAGCGCTGGCAGCCCAACGCTTCGCAACCCATGAGTGACGCGGCTTCCGCCGGCGTTATTGAACCTTCTGAACGGCGTTCATGCCGACCGTGATGGCTTTCTCATTCATCGGAATGAGATCGTGGTGGCGCGGTGGCAGGGATTTTTTAAGGCCTTTGAGCACATTCTCCATCGAAACCACCGGTTTCATCTTCAGGTAGGCGCCCAGGACCACCATGTTGTAAGCCTTGGCGTTTCCCATATTGATGGCTTCTTCCGCTGCGTCCAGGCGGCAGATCGTAATATCTTTCCGTTTCGGGTGGCGGGTGATGCCGTTGGTGTCATAGATGAGCAGTCCGCCCGGTTTGACGCGTTCTTCAAACTTGTCCATGGACTGCTGGTTGAGGATGATGGCAGTATCGAACTTGCTGAGGATGGGGGAGCTGATCTTGTTGTCGCTCAGGACTACGCTGACGTTGCAGGTGCCGCCCCGCATTTCAGGGCCGTAAGATGGCAGCCACGAGACTTCCTGGTCCTGCATGATGCCTCCGTATGCGAGAATCTTGCCCATCGAAAGGACGCCCTGTCCTCCGAATCCGGCTATGATGAGTTCTTCTTTCATGGTGATTCGTAGTTTTTATCTGTCTTTCATGTCACCGAGCGGATAGAACGGGAACATGTTCTCTTCCATCCACTTGTTGGCTTCCACGGGTGAAATCTTCCAACCGGAGTTGCAGGTGCCGACCACCTCGACGAAGGAGGTGCCCTTCTTCATCATGGAGTTTTCAAACGCCTTGCGGATGGCGGCTTTGGTCTTGCGGACGGCAGCCGGATTCTGGACGCTCTGGCGCGTGACGTAGCACGTCCCTTCGAGCTGGGCCAGGAGTTCCGTGATCTTGAGAGGATAGCCGTTGAGTTCAGCGTTGCGGCCGTACGGGGTGGTAGCGGTGACTTGCCCCAGCAAGGTGGTGGGCGCCATCTGCCCGCCGGTCATGCCGTAGATAGCGTTGTTGATGAAGATGATGACGATGTTCTCGCCGCGGTTGCAGGCATGCATCGTCTCGGCGGTACCGATGGATGCGAGGTCGCCGTCGCCCTGATACGTGAAGACGTATCTGTCGGGGTTGAGGCGCTTGATCGCCGTCGCCAGGGCCGGTGCACGGCCGTGTGCGGCTTCCTGCCAGTCGATGTCGAGGTAGTTGTAGGCGAATACGGAGCAGCCTACCGGGCTGACGCCGATGGTCTTGTCCTGAATGTCCATCTCTTCGATGACCTGGGCGATGAGTTTGTGGACCACGCCGTGGGAACAACCCGGACAGTAGTGCATGATGTTGTCGGTCAGAACCGGCGATTTGCCGTATACCTTGTTTTCAGGCTTGATGATATCGTTGATGTCCATGGGTCGTCCTGCTTATTTGATGAATTGGAGGAATGCTTTGTAAATCTCGTCCGGATCGGGAACCACGCCGCCCTGGCGGCCGTAGAATCCCACGGGTACACGCCCGTTGGCGATAAGGCGGACGTCTTCCACCATCTGGCCGACATTCAGTTCGACGGTCAAGATGGACTTGAGCTGCGGCACAAGGGCGTCAATCTGCTTCTTCGGGAACGGGAAGAGGGTGATGGGGCGCAGGAGGCCGAGTTTGATGCCGTTTTCACGGGCCATGTCGACCACGTTCTCGCAGATGCGCGACATGCAGCCGAAGGCAACGATCAGGTGCTCTGCGTCTTCTGTCTTGTGGGTGCTGTAGCGGACTTCGTTCGCTTCCATGTCGGCATATTTCTTCTGGAGCTTGATGTTGATGTTCTCCATCACGACAGGATCGAGGGCCAGCGAGGTGACGACGTTGCGTTCGCGGGTCTTCGGTTTTCCGAGGGAGGCCCAGGAATCGCACAGTGCCCGCACTTCTTCATCGGTGCGGCGGGGTTTGGCCGGACGGAATTCCACTTTCTCCATCATCTGGCCGATCACGCCGTCTGCCAGGATCATGGCCGGGTTGCGGTACTTGAAGGCCAGTTCGAATGCCAGGTCCACGAAATCGTACATATCCTGCACGGAAGCAGGGGACAGCACGATGAGATGATAGTCTCCGTGTCCACCGCCCTTGGTGGCCTGGAAATAGTCGCCCTGGCTCGGCTGGATGGTGCCCAGGCCCGGGCCGCCGCGCATCACGTTGACCACGAGGCAGGGGAGCTCGCAACCGGCGAGGTAGGTGAGGCCTTCGCACATCAGGCTGATGCCCGGGCTGGACGAGGAGGTCATCACCTTCTTGCCGCAACCTGCACCGCCATATACCATATTAATGGAAGCGGTTTCACTTTCGGCCTGGAGGACGACCATGCCTGTGGTTTCCCAGGGTTTTGCCTTCATCAGGGTCTCCATCACTTCTGACTGGGGAGTGATCGGGTAGCCGAAGTAACCGTCGGCCCCGCAGTTGATGGCTGCATAGGCGATGGCTTCGTTACCTTTCATCAAGACTTTGTCTGCCATATTTTCGGATATTTAGATTTTTACTCGATAGACAGTGATTACGGAATCCGGGCAAACAGTGGCGCAACTGGTGCAGCCGGTGCACTTGTCGGGTTCGACCATTTGTAAATAGTTATAGCCTTTGCTGTTGACCTCGTGAGAGAGCGCAATGACCCCGAACGGGCAGTTGACTACGCAGACGCTGCATCCTTTGCATTTCTCCGTGTCAACAACGATAGTTCCTCTAACTGCCATGGTGTTTTAATTTATTATTGATTTGCTGATTTTGTGCAATGTTTTAACTTTCCTTTGCAAATATAATAAAAAATTAAAACAAAAATAGATAAAAAATATATTTGTCATTTGGTCGATTTTTGCTAACTTGCATTAAAATTCGTGGCTGAGATGGAAAACGCAGTATACAATATGGAACTGAAACAGTTCCTTGCCCTTTTTGCCGATGAACGCCAAATCGCCCTCGGTGAGGACTTCTGTATGGTTGATGTCCGTTATGACAAAAATCTCCAGCGGTTTCAGACGCCGGCTCGCCTGGATGCCTATATGTTGATTTTCTGCATGGGCGGCAGCGTCCGGATGAGCGTCAATATGAAATCGTTCGTCATCCAGAAAGGGCAGATGGCCTTGTTTATTCCGGGTTACATCGGACAGGTAGTAGATTATGACGGGGACAACCGCGAAGATATCCACTATGTGATCCTGGGCCTGAGCCGACGTTTCCTTTCGCTGCTCAACCTCGACCTGAACCGTTTGTTTTCAGAAGGGTTGATGTTCCTCGACCATCCGCGCGTCACCCTTAACGAAGAGGAACAGCTCATTGCCACGCGATATCTCCAGCTGGCCTCGACCATCCTTGACTCGTCACTCACCAACAGGCGGGAGTGCCTCGCTTCGCTCATTTCCTCTATATTCTACTTGTCGGAAGGAATCTACAACCGGCAGCTGGCTGTGGCGAAAGAGGATTCTGCGCTCGCTTCCAGCCGGGCGGACGATATTTTCAACCGGTTCCTCAAACTGCTGACGGAATACCACATGCGAGAACGGAACGTGGGTTTCTATGCAGACAAATTATACCTGAGCCCGAAGTATTTCTCCAAGCTGATCAAGCAGGCCAGCGGCCGCAGTGCGCCGGACTGGATTGATTCCTATGTGATCCTGGAGGCGAAGAACTTCCTGAAGTATTCGGACATGTCGATCAAGGAGATTGTCTACCGGCTCCATTTCTCCGACCAGCCCACATTTACCAAATTCTTCAAGGCCCACACAGGCCTGACCCCCGTGCAGTTCCGCAAGAGTTAGCGGTGCCGTGCCCGGCTTGTCCGGGCGTCCTTTTTCCACAATTGCCAGCTGTTGAACAAGTTCTGCCAGATGGAGTAGAGTGCCGGGAAGACGGATGCCAGCGGCAGTAGGTATGTGTTGGCGATCCAGATGCCCAGGGCACTGTTCTTCTGGCCGAGGAGTTGTCCGCCGGCCATGCGGTCGCCGTATTTGCCGCCGATCCATTTGCCCACGGCAAACTGGATAGCGCAGTAGAGGATGGAGGCGCCGCCCATGACCAGGATGCTGCCAAGATGGTCTTTGCCCTGCAGGAACATGAAATCGATGGTCTGCCCCAGCGTGATGGTCAGGGCACAGGCCCAAAGATAGAAAGAGATGCCCTTGTAGCGACACAGGAAAGCGTTGGCCCGGGGCGCGAACCGCTGCAGGGCCAGTGCCACGAAGAAAGGAAGGGCGATGATGGGCGCCACGCGCCGGAAAATCAGCCATACCGAATCGAGGAAAGGCAACTCCTGCAGTGTTCCGATGAACGAGAAATAGATGGGGGCCACGATGGCGACCATCAGGTTACCGACGATGGTGTAGGTGGTGACGGTTTCGCGGTTGGCGCCGAGCATCGTGGCAATCACAACCGATGCGGCGGCCACTGGACAGAGTACGCCTACCAACACGCCCTGCGCTACGATTTCGCTGGCACCCAGTACTTTGAACAAGTAATAACTGCCCAGGCTGACGACAATCTGGAAAAGCATGAGCCAGATGTCTAGCCACGTGACCTTGAGTTTCTTCATGTCAACGGCCACATCGTTGAGGAGCAGGATGGTAAAAATCAGCCAGGGGGTTACGTTCCGCGCATAGACCAGGTAGTGGTGGAACAAGAGTCCGACCAGGATGGCGAAGGGAAGGACGTAGCTGCGGAAACGGAGCATGGGGGAGGGTTACAGGATCAAGTCGTCGACGACCACCTTGGGGACGTAATGTACGCCGTTCTCGCGATAATAGGCGTGGGGGTCATCGGCATGGATGGGTACGAGTTCAATCTTTTCGGCGGGTTTTCCGATGGCCAGCACCAGCACCGGTTCATAAGGGAGGGAGAAGGTGTCGGTGACGTCCGTTTTGTTGAAGGCACCGATGCAGATGCCGCCGAGGCCCATTTCCACGGCTTTGAGCAACATGCTCTGCGCCGCGATGCCGACGTCCATGTGTACCCATTTGTCAGGTACGACGGTGCTGCAGATGATGATGAAGGCCGTCGGTTCGGTACCTGGGAAGGGCAGGTGCAGTTCAGGAAGTGCGCCGCCTAGTTTGTAACGGCCCTGCATGGCCTCGGATCCGGTGTCTTTTGTCAGAAGTTTGAAGCGCAGCACTTGCTGGTTGCGTCCGGAAGGGATCTTGGTGCAGACTTCCACAATGCGGCGCAGCTGGGCCCGGGTCACGACGCAGCGGGGATCGAAGCCCCGGTAACTGCGGTTTTGCCGCAGCAGGGTGCCGAGCGTGGCAGGCGTTTTCTTGGCCGCGGGCTTTTTGTGGAATTCCTCGAATTTGTTTTCCAAATAGTTGTCAGCCATAACAATCAGATATATAGCAAGATGCCGGCGATGGCAGAAAGACAGATCATCAGGATGGAGTCGACCTTGAACCAGGTGGCGGCAAAGCAGATGACGAAGATGATGTAGCTCTTCCAGTCAATGAAGGTCTCGCCGTTCAGGAACATCAGCGCGGCGGCGCCGATCATTCCGCAGATCATCGGTTTCATCCATTGCATCGCGCCTTGCATGGTGCGGCTGTTTTTCAGTTTGTGGTAGAAGATGGTGATGAGCACCATAATGCTCAGGGACGGCAGGCTGACGGCCAGGGTGGTCAGGAGCGAGCCCCAGGCATTGCCCGTGACGGTGTAGCCAACGTAGGTGGCGCAATTGATGGCGATCGGGCCGGGTGTCATCTGCGACACGGCGACGATGTCGGCCAGTTCCGTCTCCGTCATCCAGCCGTGCCGGACGACCATTTCATTCTGGATCAGCGAGAGCATCGCATAGCCGCCGCCGAAGCCGAAGAATCCGATCTTCAAATACGAAAGAAAGAGTTGCAGGTAGATCATTTCTTGGCGTACAGGGATTGGACGATGCCGATGACGGCGCCGGCGAGGATGAACCAGATGGGGGAGACGCCCAGGTAACAGATGACCAGTGCCACGGCGACGGACAGGATCATCAGGTACCAGGGAAGTTTCTTGAGCATATTGATGAAGGGCACGGCGATCAAGGCGATGACGGCCGGTCGGATGCCCTTGAAAGCGGCTTCGACATAGCGGTTGCCGCGGAAGTCGCTCAAATAGATGGCGATAAGCAGAATGATGAAGAACGAAGGAATGACGGCCCCCATCACGGCGAACAGGGCGCCCCACCAGCCTTTCAGCTTATAGCCGACGAATACGGCGGTGTTGAGGGAGAAGGGGCCGGGGGCGGCGGAGGCGAGGGCGAACTGGTCGTAAAAGTCGTCCCGGTCGAACCATTTTCGCCGGTCGACGACTTCTTTTTCAATCATCGGAATCATCGCATACCCGCTTCCGAAGGTAAACGCTCCGATCTTGAAAAATGCCCAGAACAGTTGAAATAATGTCTTCATATATTATCGCTCCGCTTCGCTCTGGTACTTCCTCTCGCTCGCAGGGAAAATGCTCGCGCGAGCAAGTACCACCCGCTCCGCTACGCTATTGTCTCATGCGTCCAAATATCTTCTAATAAGGCATCCAACGCCTCTTCGTCGGCCATCATCGTGCGGAGTTCGGCCAATTTACGGGAATTGTCGGACTCGGGGAACCAGAGTTTCAGGTAGCCGCCTTCGCCGTATTTTTCGGCGAGGTGGGCTTTGGCGCGGGCCAGGTGACCGTTTTTGTCCAGTTCCGGATAGTGCTCGAGGCCGTACTGGACTGTGCGGACGACGATGGTGCGGGGATCGATCTGGCGGTCGGCTTCGGCGACGATGCGGCCGTAGAGGGTCCGTGGCTCACTTTTGGCTGAGGCGCGGTGGTCTTCCACGGCTTCCTTCATCGTAACAAGCTGTTCTTCTGTGAAATACTCTTTCAACACGGGATCGGCCATCAGAATCTTGCCGGAATCTGTGTGATGGTTTTCCCGTCCGTTGACGATACCCAGGTCGTGGTATGCGGCGATGACGTAGACCATGTCGCGGTCTACCTTCACACCTTGGACTTCCAGCATGTCGGCCAGCTTGGCGCTCTGGTCGATGACGGCCTGGATGTGGTCGAGTTGGTGCGCTTTGTCAAAATGCGTGTATCGCGGCAGTATCTCCGTCTCTATGTATTCTTTCAGTCCTTTATCCATGGGTCGCAAAGATAGTGAAAATTTGCATTTTTCGAGTTAAGTGATTATCTTTGAGATATGTTCGTCCGGAGAAAGTCTAACCCTTCTGGTTCCATCAGTATCTATGTCGTGGACAAGAGCCGCGGCCGGTATGAGATTGTCCGTTCGTTCGGCACTGCCAGGACGGCGGCGCAGGCAGACCTGCTGGAAAACAAGGCCCGCGAATGGGTGCGCGAGCAGGAAGGGGATCCCGGAACGCTGTTCGACCGGATGGATGAGTCCCAATTGCGGGAGTATGCGGCGACATTGCCCGACGGGCGTATCGAACTGGCCGGCCCTGAGTTGTTGTTCGGAGAGGTTTTTGACCGCCTGGGACTGGGAGTAGGGAAGGATCCCATGTTCCGTCATCTGGTTTTGTGCCGGTTGTATGCGCCGGGGAGTAAGCTGAAGGTACGGGATTATCTCCATCGCTATCTGGGTGTACGGCCATCGCTGGTGGATATCTATCGGGCAGTTGATTCGTTCCAGCTGGCTGATTGTGTGGTTTCAGACAAGGTGCCTGCCGTCTGCTATGTGTTGGCGACGGCCATTCCCAAGGTTCCTTTCTGCCTTCTGATGGCAGAAGATGGGACTCCCGTCGCGGGACGGCTGATTGACCGCAAGGGGTATTCCCTGGCCAGGCACAATCAGTCGATCCAGCGTTTCGCGAATCGGTTCGGTGCGACGGAACCTGTGGCTGTGGTCCGGCGTGGTGAAGAGGCCCGGCGACTGGCTACATTTTTCAAGATCGGCAAGAAGGATTTGACGTTCAAGCCGTTGATTCGTCGGCTGAAGGGCCGTGTCGAGGGGCATCTTTGTATTTGCCTGGCAGCGTGTGCCGTTGAACGGGAATTGTTTTCGCTGCTGGATTCGGCGCAATCAAAGTCTTCAATGGCCGACGTCCGGGAAGCGGCCCGCTCGATGTTCCGCTTGAATTACCTGTCTTCCTACACCGGCCGTCCCAAGTCTGTCCTCCTCCAGATGACCCCCGCCCAAAAGGCCCTCTACGACTTAATCCACTAGTTTTCGCTATCTACGGCATGTACTCAGGCGCTTCGTCCGTCTTATGCGGGGCAGCGTCTGCTCCTCAAGCTTCGCGTCGTCTAACGGTCGAAGGACCTGCGCCGTCACTAGACGGGACTTCCGCTTGTCCGCCTGATTCCTGCCGCTCAAAATCGTCGCATCCACTGTCCCGCACCGACTGCGCGCCTTTGAAGCGATAAAGGCTTGTGCGTCGGGGCGGGTGGGAGATTGCTTCGAGGACCCTAGAGTCGGTCCAAGAAGCAACTCCCAGAGCCCCAAGTACAAGCCACAGACAAACAAGCCGAAAAAAAGCCTGATCGGTAAGACCAGGCTAAAGCAAAAGGAGATGTAATCTTTAGAAATACTTGTAGAACAAGGCGATGGACTCCATGCCCCGGAAGAGCTGGGAGAGGAGGAAGCTTTCGTTGGGGGAGTGGATGAAGTCTCGTTCGAGGCCGAAACCCATCAGGAGCGGATCAGCCTTGAGGGCGCGCTGCATTTCGGCCAGGATGGCGATGCTGCCGCCGCCGCGGCTGGGCACCGGTTCGATGCCATACACCTCACCCATGGCCTTGGAGGCTGCCTTGTACGCTTTCGACGAAATCGGAATCAGGAAGCCGTCGCCACCGTGCTTCTCTTCCACCTCGACCGTCACACCCTTCGGCGCGATGGCCTTGAAATGCTTGGCAAACAACTTCGCGATGGTCTTGGAATCCTGGTTGGGGACCAGACGCATGGAGATCTTCGCGTGCGCCTCGCTCGGGATGACCGTCTTGCTTCCCTCGCCGATGTAACCGCCCCAGATGCCGTTCACATCGAGGCACGGCCGGATACCGACACGCTCCAGCGTCGAGTACCCTTTTTCGCCCGTGAGTGCCTTCGCGCCGATGCTGTTCAGGTATTCTTTCTCATTGTAAGGCGCGCGGGCCAGCATCTTGCGGTCTTTGCGGCTGAGTTCGACCACGTCGTCGTAGAAGCCCTTGACGGTAATGTGTCCGTTCTCGTCGATTAGAGAGTCGATCATCTTGCAGAGCACGTTGATCGGGTTGAAGACCGCGCCGCCATAGTGGCCTGAATGCAGGTCCTTCTGCGGACCGGTGACCTTGACCTCCATATAAGAGATGCCGCGCATGCCGCAGTTGATGGAAGGCACCTTCTCGTTGAGCATCGTCGTGTCAGACACGAGAATGATGTCGCAGGCCAGCAGGCGCTTATGTGTCTTGATCCATTTCGAGAGCGCAGCTGAACCCATTTCTTCCTCACCCTCGAGGAGGAACTTGACGTTGTGGCGGAGTTTTCCTTCGCGGACCAGATACTCGAACGCCTTGATGTGCATGAATGTCTGCCCTTTGTCGTCGTTCGCACCGCGGGCGTAGATGGCACCGTCGCGGATCTCCGGCTCGAAGGGCGGGGAGACCCATAGGTTCAGCGGGTCGACCGGCATCACATCGTAATGTCCGTAAACCAGGATAGTGGGCGCCTTGGGATCATATTTTTTCTCGGCAAAGACGACAGGATGCCCAGTGGTCTCGAATACTTCGGCCCGGTCGGCACCGGCCGCCAGCAGCAATTCTGACAGACGCTCCGCACAGCGATACATGTCATCGCGGTGGGCTTCTTCTGAACTGATGGACGGAATGCGCAGCAGCGAGAACAATTCCTGGAGAAAACGTTCGCGATTTTGTTCAATGTATTGTTTCATAATGATTTTATTTATCGAATTCCTACAAATATAGCTATTTTTTTATAACTTTGCATCCCTTATAATAACAGAGAAATATTATCCCCTATATGAACGTAACGAAAAATCAGGTTGACGACCTCAATATGACCGTCAGCATCGCCCTTGAGAAGAACGACTGGGCGGAACTCCGGAAAAAGAAACTGAATGAATACCGCCGCAAGGCTGAAATCCGCGGCTTCCGTCGCGGCATGGCACCGATGTCTCTCATCGAGAAGGTCCATGGCGGCCAGGCCCTGGCCGAGGTGATCAACACCCTGGTCACGGACGAACTGAACAAGTTCATCGAAGACAACAAACTCAACGTCCTGGGCGAACCCCTGCCCAGTGAGCAGGCCGACAAGAACGACTGGGACAACCCCGACACGTTCACCTTCAGTTTCGACCTGGGGCTCGCTCCCGAAGTCAACATTACCGTCACGGCTGAAGACAAGATTCCTTACTACAATGTCACCGTTACCGAGAAGGCACTGAACGACCATCGCCAGGGCCTGCTCAAACAGTTCGGACAGCTTGAGAGCGCAGAAGTTTCGAAGGCCGACGATTTCGTGATTGCCGACTTCGTTGCTGGCGAACAGAAAGTCGAAGGCGCTTATGTGGCCCTTCGCAGCATCACCGACGAGAAGATCAAGAAGACCTTCGTCGGCCTGAAGAAAGATGATGTCAAGAAAGTCGACATCGTGAAGACCTTCACCAACGAGGCAGACCGCGCCGCCATGTTCCACGTGAAGAAAGAAGAGTTGGAAACCCTTCCCGCCAAGTGGGAAATGACCGTCAAGGACATCAAGACCTTCGTGGAAGCGCCGCTGACCCAGGCCACCTTCGACCAGATCTTCGGCAAGGGCACCTGCAAGGACGAAGCAGCCTTCAACGCCAAGGTGAAGGAACGTCTCCAGAGTGAGTACGCACAGGAAAGCGACTATCGCTTCATGATTGACGCGAAGGAATACCTCATCAACAAGGCTGCCCTCCAGTTGCCTGACGCGTTCATGAAGCGCTGGATCAAATCTGCCAACGAGGACAAGTTCACCATGGAGCAGATCGAGGCCGAGTATGATCTGTTCGCCAAGGATTTCCGCTGGAATATGATCCGTGGCAAGATCATGAAGGACAATGACCTGAAAGTGGCCAAGGAAGATGTGATGAAGCAGGCCATGAGCATGGCATCCTACCAGTTTGCCATGTACGGCATGCAGAACGTGCCCGAGGAGCACCTGACCAAGTATGCCGAGCAGATGCTGGGCGACCGCCAGCAGGCTGACCGGATCATCGAGAAGGTCGAGGACGATATCGCCTTGAGTTGGGTGCGCAAGACGGCCACCATCGAAAAGAAGAAGATTTCGCTCGAGAAAATGCGCGAGCTCACCAAATAATTACCTCCCATGACCGAGTTTGAAAAATACGCCCTCCGCGGACGCGGCATCAGTTCGCTCAGCCTGCATCGGTTCCAGTCGCTGTACGCCAGCTATATGAACCCGATGATCATCGAAGAGCGCCAGCTCAATGTCGCCCAGATGGATGTGTTCAGCCGTTTGATGATGGACCGCATCATCTTCCTCGGCTGTCCCATCAACGACGATGTGGCCAACATCATCCAGGCACAGCTCCTGTTCCTGGAGAGCAATGACCCCAAGGCCGACATCATGCTCTATATCAATTCGCCGGGTGGCGTGGTCTATTCCGGCCTGGGTATCTACGACACGATGCAGACCATTCAGCCTGACGTGGCTACCATCTGCACGGGTATGGCTGCTTCCATGGCGTCCATCCTGCTGGCGGCCGGTGCACAGGGCAAACGCTCCGCGCTGCCGCACTCCCGCGTCATGATCCATCAGCCGATGGGCGGCGCCGAGGGACAGGCTTCCGAGATGGAGATTACGGTTCGCGAAATCATCAAGCTCAAGCGGGAGCTGTACCAGATCCTTTGCGACCACACCGGCAAGCCGATGGAAGAGATCGAGAAGGATGCAGACCGCGACTTCTGGATGACTGCCCAAGAGGCGATGGCCTACGGCATGGTGGACCGCATCGTCGAAAAGAATAAGAATGGCAAAGAAGAAAGATAACCACGAACACGACGGCAACGGCGTGGACCACTGCGCATTCTGTGGCCGGAGCCAGGAGGAGGTCGACTTGCTGATTTCAGCGGGAGACGTAGCCATCTGCTCCGACTGCGCCATGATGGCCTACGAGTACGCCAAGGAAGCCCTGCATCCGGTATCCGACGGGCATATCCGGACGAACGGCAAGGTCGAGGGGGATGCGCGGCTTTTCAAGCCTGCCGAAATCAAGGCTTTCCTCGATGAGTATGTCATTGGTCAGGATGAAGCCAAGCGCTTCCTGTCCGTGGCTGTCTACAACCACTACAAGCGGATCAACCTGAAGGACGACCTGATTGAGAAATCCAACATCCTAATGGTGGGACCCACCGGTACCGGCAAGACCCTCCTGGCACGGACCATCGCCAAGATGCTCAACGTGCCATTCGCTATCGTGGATGCCACGGTGCTGACGGAAGCCGGCTATGTAGGCGAAGACGTGGAGAGCATCCTCACGCGTCTGCTGCAGGATGCTGACTATGACGTGTCGAAAGCCGAGAAGGGTATCGTCTTCATCGACGAGATCGACAAGATCGCCCGCAAGAGCGACAATCCTTCCATCACGCGTGACGTGTCCGGCGAGGGTGTGCAACAGGCGCTGCTCAAGATACTGGAAGGCACCATCGTAAACGTTCCGCCCCAGGGTGGCCGCAAGCATCCGGAACAGAAGATGATCGCCGTCAATACCGAGAACATCCTCTTCATCTGCGGAGGCGCCTTCGAGGGCATTGACCGCTATATCGCCCAGCGCCTCAATACGCAGGTCATCGGATTCGGCGCCCGCAAGAAGCACGAAATGATTGATACGGACAACTTGGTGCAGTATGTGGCGCCGCAGGACTTGCGCGCCTATGGCCTGATACCCGAGATCATCGGCCGTCTGCCCGTGCTTTGCCACCTCGACCCGCTCGACCGCCCGACGCTCCTGGCGATCCTCACGCGTCCGAAGAATGCCCTGGTCAAACAGTATCAGGAACTCTTCAGCCTCGATGGCATCAAGTTGAAGATCAAGCCCGAAGTGCTGGAATTCATCGTGGATACGTCCATCCAGTACAAGCTCGGCGCCCGAGGCCTTCGCTCCATCTGCGAGGCCATCATGACTGACGCCATGTTCGACGCTCCGACAAGCCGCAGGAAACAGTTGACCATCACCCTTGATTACGCAAAGGAAAAGGTTGAGAAATTCGCCGGCAGGATGATCGGCTTGAAATAATAGCGGACGGGCTGTCTCGGGGCGCATACAGCGCTTTCGGGGCTGTCGGCCACTCGCATAGCGACGCGGAGTCTGGGGAGGAGCCCCGGTATAAAATAGTTGCTCCCAGAGAACAACAAAAAAAGACTTAGCTTGCTAAGTCTTTTTTTGTGCTCCCTCAGGGGCTCGAACCCTGGACCCCAACATTAAGAGTGTCGTGCTCTACCAACTGAGCTAAGGAAGCTTCCCGTTTGGGACTGCAAATGTAGGATTTTTTTTCCGACTGTCAAAATATTTTTTACTTATTTGTTTCGGATTTTTTCTAACTTTAACAAACAATAGTTAAAACCCAAGCATGTAGCTATGAAACGTTGGACTCTTCTGTTACTGGCCTTCTTTTCCGTACTGGCGGTGAAAGCTCAATCCTACGAATATGGGAAGCTTCGCTGTTCGGATGGCGACACCCTCCTTTACCGTTTCCTTACCCCGCAAAAAACGGAAAACGTCGAGCAGTATCCCCTTGTCCTTTATCTGCATACGTCCGGTGAACGCGGGAGTGACAACGAAGGGACCATCTTCGGTGCACAGATGTTCCTAAACCCCTGTAACCGTGATGATTATCCTTGCTTCGTCATCGTTCCGCAATGCCCGGCGGACCATACATGGGCCTTCGATGTGAGCCCCGGCTCATACGATTTTCCGAAAGACTATCCGGAAAGCAAGGTTATGAAGCGGGTGATGGAACTCGTGCATCTTTTCCTGCAACGTCCCGATGTCGATCCCGACCGCGTATATATCTATGGTATGTCGATGGGGGGCATCGGTGCTTTCGATGCAGTGGCCCGTCATCCTGAGATCTTCGCAGCCGCCGTTCCTATCTGTGGTGACATCAACCCGGACAGGCTCGGCAAGTTCGAGGGCGTGTCTTTCAGCCTTTACCACGGCGACAGCGATCCTGCCGTTCCGGTTTCAGGATCGCGGGATGCCTACCGTGCATTAAAGGCCGCAGGGGCGGATGTGCGTTATCACGAGTTCCCCGGCTGCGGCCATGTATGCTGGTGGAAGGCCTTCGAGATGCCCGATTTCATGGAGTGGATGTTTTCGAAAAGCAAGAAGAAGGCCGAATGATATTACTGGCTTAGCTCAGTTTGTCACCGTTCATCGAAATCAGGAATTCCTCGTTGTCGCGCGTCTTTTCGAGGCGGCTCTTCATGAATTCCATGGCTTCGAGCGATGTCATGTCTGCCAGGTGGTTGCGCAGGATCCAGATGCGGTTGATGTATTCCGGATCATAGAGCAGGTCGTCGCGGCGGGTGGAGCTCAGCGTGACGTCGACAGCCGGGAAGATACGGCGGTTCGACAGCTTGCGGTCAAGCTGCAGCTCGAGGTTGCCGGTACCCTTGAATTCCTCGAAGATTACATCGTCCATCTTGGAACCCGTCTCGGTGAGGGCCGTTGCCAGGATAGTCAGCGAGCCGCCGCCCTCGATGTTGCGCGCGGCACCGAAGAACCGCTTGGGTTTGTGGAGCGCGTTGGCATCCACACCACCAGAAAGCACCTTGCCTGAAGCCGGCTGTACCGTGTTGAACGCACGGGCCAGACGGGTGATCGAGTCGAGCAGGATGACGACGTCGTGGCCGCATTCCACCAGGCGTTTCGCCTTCTCCAGCACCATGTTGGCCACCTTCACATGGTGGTCGGCAGGTTCGTCGAAGGTGGAGGCGATGACCTCGGCCTTGACGCTGCGCTGCATGTCGGTGACCTCCTCAGGACGCTCGTCAATGAGCAGGACGATCATGTATACTTCCGGATGGTTATCGGCGATGGCATTTGCGATATCCTTGAGCAACACGGTTTTACCGGTCTTTGGCTGTGCCACGATGAGGCCGCGCTGGCCTTTGCCGATAGGGGTGAAGAGGTCCACTACGCGGACAGAGATGTTGCTGTTGTGCCCGTGGCCCGTGAGGTTGAACTTCTCGTCCGGAAAGAGCGGTGTCAGGAAATCGAACGGTACGCGGTCGCGGATGAATTCCGGTGAGCGCCCGTTGATACGGTTGATCTTCACCAGCGGGAAATACTTGTCGCCCTCGCGCGGCGGACGGATTTCGCCGAGAATGGTGTCGCCCGTCTTGAGCGCGTACATCTTGATCTGGTTCTGCGACACGTAGATGTCGTCGGGGGAGTTGAGATAGTTATAATCGGAAGAGCGAAGGAAACCGTAGCCGTCCGGCATAATTTCCAGCACGCCGGTCGCTTCCACGATGCCTTCGAATTCGATGCGGGGCTGTTTGGGCTGCTGCTGCGCCTGCTGCTGTTGTTGCTGCTGTTGCTGTTGTTGCTGCTGTTGCTTGCGCTGCTGCTGTTGCTGTTGCTGCGGCTGCTGTTCCGGCTTGTTCTCAGCCGGGGCGGCGGGTTGTGTCTCCTTGGCCTCGCCGTTTACACGCGGACGCTGTTTCTTCTCGCGCTTGCCGGATTTCTCCTGAGCCAGCGGTTTCTCAGCCGGTTTCTCATTTTCCTCCGGCTTCGGGGCGGCCTGTTTTTCAGGCTTGGCGGGTTTTTCCGCTGCAGGTTCTGCAGGAGCAGGGGTTTCCGCAGCGGCGGATGCTTTGCGCGGACGGCCCCGCTTGGGCTTGGCCGGAGCGGGGGCATCGGCTGCTTGCGGTGCGGGCTGTGCACTTTCCTTGACTTCAGCGGCCGGTGCGCTTTCAGCGGGTTCGCTCTTCTTCGCGCCTTTCTTCCGCTGCTGCCGTTGCTTGGCCGGTGACTCTTTGCTCTGGATGGCTTGTTCGTCGAGGATGGTGTAAATAAGCGTGTCCCTGTCGAGGGATTCAGGCTTGCGTACGTTCAGTTCTTTGGCGATGGCAACAAGGTCTTCCTGGCTCTTGCTGCTTAATTCGATTATATCTAACATCTATCAGGATTGGAAACCGGTCCGCAGGAAAACGCGGTACCCGGCGTAATTGACAGTACAAAGATAGGAAAAAAAACTATCTGTCCCAAAAACTGGCCGATTTTTTAAACTGCAGGATGTCGGAAAGGGCGGATGCCTTGGCGGCGATGCGGAAACTCCAGCTTTCCCATTGTCCGGTCGGGACCCAGGAAACGGAAATGGCGAAACAGTGCAGGTCGTAGGTGGCGCTGATCTGGGTGGTGGTCAATTTCAATTTGGTCAGGTCGAAGCCCGAGTTGAAAGTGAAACTCATGGCCTTGGTCAGGCGGAGCTGGCCGGCCACGCTGAGCGTCTGGGTATGATGGTGTTGGGTTTCCAGTCTTTCGTTCGCGTACTGGTAAGAACGGGAATAGGAGTAGTTGTAGTTGAAACTGAGCGACCACGGTACCTCTGGATTGAGGTAGTAGATCCAGCCCCCCGGGATATATTCGCCGGTGATGGGGTGGTAGTACACGCGGGCAAAGTTCGATCCGGCGTTTCCGCCGCCGGCAGTCTTATCCTTGCTTCCGTCATTGCCGTTGTATTTACCATCCGCGCTGATCGAGTAGGAGAGAGAGGCGCTGGCATTGGTCAGGCGCGCTGGAATGCCGGTCTTGACCACATTGAGCTTGTTGATGCGCTGGCCGTGATCGTTGATGGCGTACGGGTCGAGCGACAGGTTGCCGTTGATGCCCAGTTTGCCGAAGATCGTCGTGCTCGCGCTGACGCTGATGTTGGACAGGCGCATCGAGTCGGCGAGGAAGTTGTAGGAACCCGACAGGTTGAGCTGGTCGAGCAACTTGACCTTCTTGTATTTATCCTTCTCGTTCTTAGGCTCTTCCTCCATCGGGTTCGTTGATTTCAACACCTTGGCTTCCAGGTTGTTGGCAATACTGAAGGAGAGGGATGCGTTGCGGCCGGTTCCCGGAGGCGAATTAAGCTGGCCGGCGTATTTGTTGTACTCCACGGTATGTTCGACGCCCTGCTTGTCCGTATAGGTATAAGTGGTGTAGCCGTTCATTTTAGTGGCCAGGTTCGGAGTGAACGAGAAGCTGAGCGATGGCGTGATCATGTGGCGGATAGCCTGCAGTTTGCTGCGCTTGCCGAAGGTAAACATACCATAGATACGCGTATTCATGGAGATTCCGCCGGAGTAGGTCTGGGAAACGCCGAACGTGCTGAACTGGTCGGTCCAGAGCGTTTCCAATTTGCCCGTTTCTTCGTTGTATAGGCGATACTGTTCACGGAAGTACCAGTTCATACCGTAGCTCACGCTGGGCGTGAACTGGAAATACTTGAGAAGCGTGAAGCCCGGAAGGCCGATGGCAAAGGTATGCCGGACGCCGTTCTGCATGCGGTTGACCAGATCTTTGTTGAAGCCGAATTCGCTGGCCTTGAAAGCAACCTTGTTCTGCATCGTGGCGCCGTAGGTGAAGGAAATCTGCTCGTAGAACCGCTCCTTGCCGACGCGCATCTTTCGTTTGAAGGGGAAGAAACGGTTCACGTTCAAGGTGATGTTCGGCAAGGTAAACGTATAGGAGCTGTCTCTAGAATTCTGGCTGTGGAGCATGTTGACCGACAGCGAGACACCGGACCAGGTTTTCGACCAGGAAATGGAAGAGGATGCCTGGTTCTGCAGGGCGTCGCTCACGCTGGAGGAATTGTATCGGTTGTTGGATGGGCTGGAAAAGTTGACCGAGGCCCTGAAAGAAGTTCCTGGACGGGCCTTGGCATCCTGCGAGTGGTTCCAGGTGATGCCGAAGTTCTTCGATTCGGAGAAGGAATCCGTATCGCGTTCGCCGGTGATGTCATCTGAATAGTTGATGGAGAGGGATCCGTCGAAGGCATATCTCTTCTTGTATCTGGACGTGAGTCTGGCAGCCCAGGAGCCATAGGAATAGACATCGCCGGTCAGGGCGAGGTCGAGGTAGTCGCCGATGACGATGGAGTATCCGAAATCACGGAGATATAGGCCGCGGCTTTTCTCTTCGCCGTAGGTCGGGATCAGGATGCCGCTGGCGCGGTCCGGTCGTTCCGGAACGAAGCCGAAGGGAATGATGATCGGGAGCGGCACGTCTTCCACCACGGCGTAGGCCGGACCGAACATGGTGCGTTGCTTGGGCTCGGTCATAACCTTGGCGGCGGTCATCTTGAGGTAGTAATGCGGGTGTTCCGCGTCGCAGACCGTATATTTGCCGCCGGAGATGTTGATGGACTGGTCGGGCATCATCTTGAGTTTCTCTCCCACGAGCTTGCCCTCATCCTGCTGCGTAGCCATGTTCTTGATCTTGGCCTTGCGGGTCTCGAAATTATAGTACACCTCGTCCATCTCGTAGCTCTTGCCCCGGGTGGTCATCACGGGCCGTCCGGTGACCGTATTCGTAATGGTATCGAGCGTGCCTTTGGCGAAAACCACGTTGAGCTTCGTGTTGTAGGCCATATAGTCGGCCTTCAGCTCCATGTCCTGGTAAGTGGCGGTGACATCGCCGAAATAGTAGATGATGTGGTTCTCGATGTCTTCCATCACGGAATCGCGGGCGGTCGAGAATGCGGGGCGGTCGATCATGCCCTTGGGCTGCGTGAGGATCGTGTCGACAGGCATCTCGGGTCCGGCAGCCTGCAAGGTATCGGGCGGAAAGGTGGGGGACAGGGTGTCCGGCGGAAGGACCTGGACCAAGGTATCGGGAGGCAGAAGCCGCAAAGAATCAGGCTCCTGTGCCCAAACCGGCACGCTTCTGGCAATAAGCAGCAGGAGGACGAACAACAACCCCTTGCATGCAATTCCGATCGATGGCCTGATTTTGGACAATTTTACCTATATTTGCTAATTAAACGGCAAAAATATAAAAAAAGAAGCAAGTAATATGCCACTACGGTCAAATATAGCTTTTCCTGTGCGACTTGTCTGTCTGCTGTTGGTTTTTCTCTTTGCCCTGGCTGCCGTTCCGGCCTTTGGGGACAATGGGGTGCGGTTACGGACCGTCGTCATTGACGCGGGGCATGGCGGCCATGATCCTGGTGCCATATCCAAGTCCAGCAAGCTGAGTGAGAAACAGATCAATCTCGACCTGGCCCTCCGCCTGGGTGCCCGCATCGAGAAAGAGTATCCGGACGTGAAGGTCATCTACACCCGCAAGACCGACAAGTTCGTGGAACTCGCCGAACGCGGCAACATTGCCAACCGCAACCACGCTGACCTCTTCATCTCCATTCATGTCAATTCGGCCAAAAGTACGGCCGCGTCGGGGACGGAAACATTCGTGATGGGTACCGACAAGAGCGAGTCGAACATGGCCGTGTGCAAGCGGGAGAATTCCGTGATCCTGCTGGAGGATGACTATTCCACTACCTACGAAGGCTTTGACCCGGACAACCCCGAGTCCTACATCATTTTCAACCTGATGCAGAACGCACATTTCGAGCAGAGCATCGCCTTTGCGGCACTCGTACAGCAGTCTTTCATCGGAAACGGCCCGATCAAGAAGAGTCGGGGCGTCCGGCAGGCGCCGCTGATGGTCCTCTGGCGGACGACGATGCCCTCGGTGCTGATTGAGGTGGGCTTCCTGTCGAACAGTTCTGACCGGACGACTCTCAACCAAAAGGAAAAGCGGCAGGCAATCGCCGACGATATCTTCGATGCGTTCAAGTCGTTCAAGAAAGAGTACGATGCAGGCGGTTCCTTCTCGATCGATCCTTCCGTGTTGGATGCCGGCGAAGACGAGTCTCCGTCTCCGGCCGCGCCGGCCGCCGCCATTTCGGGAAAACACTTCGAAATACAGATTCTCGCATCCTCGAAAAAGTTAAAAAACGGCTCTTCCGAACTCAAAGGTGTAAAGGAATATCACTGCCGACTTATCAACGGCCTGTACAAATATACTGTTGGTAACTTTTCGACAAAGGAGGATGCAGTGCAGGCTTTACCGGGGGTCAAAAAGAAATTTTCGGGTGCCTTCATCGTGGAGGTCGACTGAGCCTCCGTTCAATTTTAACTAAATTAGTTTTCTAACTTGATAAGCGTCAGCGATGTAGACGTTTAACTTTTCGTAATTTCCTGATTATCAGTATGGAACAAACGCATAAAATTTTTATAGCTGATTGTTAGGTAGTTGCGAAAAAATTGAAAAAAACAACAAAAATTATTTTTTTTAATCCCCATTTTTTCCCCAAATTTGTTGTCGGAACCTGACCTGAACTAATGACCTCCGACAAACATATAGAAGTGTGGAACCGTTGTCTTGAAATCCTCAAGGACAATCTCAATGAGGAGACATTCAAGACGTGGTTCGGCCCGATCAAGCCGATCTCGCTCGAAGCGCAGCAGCTGACGATCGAGGTTCCTTCTGATTTTTGGCGGGAGTACATTGAGGAGCACTTCATCGGCATCCTGAGCAAGGTTCTCCGCAGGGAGATCGGTCTCGGCGCCTCCTTGATTTATAAGGTCCGGATTCTGGACGACATCTATATCGAAGAGCGTCCCAAGGGTGGGAAAGTCCGCAATGCGGAGATTCCGATTCCTGACGCGGGCGAGCACTATACCGGCAGCGTCTATGCGATTCCCGGCATCCGCAAGCTCAATATTGACCCGTGCCTGAATCCCATCTACAATTTCGACAATTTCATCGAGGGAACATGCAACCGCCTCGCCCGTTCCGCTGGCGAGAGCATTTCCACGAACCCGGGCAGGAGCACGTTCAATCCGTTGTTCATTTACGGTGGCCCCGGCCTTGGCAAGACGCACCTGGCCCAGGCGATCGGCATCGCCGTGAAAGCCCGTTTCCCCGAGAAGGTGGTGCTGTATGTCAGTGCCAATACATTCCAGAACCAGTACATGAATGCCGCCTGTTCCGCCAAGAGCGCGAACAACGGCAACAAGGTGGCGGATTTCCTGCGTTTCTACCAGCTCATCGACGTGCTGATCATCGACGACGTGCAGGAATTTGCTGAAAAGAAAGGTACCCAGGGCGCCTTCTTCCATATCTTCAATTACCTGCACCAGAGCGGCAAGCAGCTGATCCTGACTTCAGACAAGCCGCCGGTGGAGCTGCAGGGGCTCGACCAGCGCCTCCTGTCCCGCTTCAAGTGGGGCTTGAACGCAGAGTTGCTGCCGCCTGCCTTTGAGACGCGCCTGGCCATCCTGCGTGCCAAATGTGCCCGCGAAAGCGTCACCATCGACGACGAAGTGCTTGCATTCGTGGCCCGCAGCGTGAAGACCAATATCCGGGAACTGGAAGGCATCCTTTATTCCCTGATCGCCCATGCCTCCTTCAACCAGCAGGAGATCACCATGGAACTCGCACAGCGCCTGGTCGACAAAGTCGTCACCGATCCCAAGTGCGAGATTACCGTGGGCAAGATCCAGGAAGCCGTCTGCAACTATTTCGGCATCACCAGCGACATCTTCCTCTCGAAGACCCGCAAGCGCGAGATCGTGCAGGCACGCCAGATTGCCATGTACCTGAGCCGCAACCTGACCAAGACCTCTTTGTCCTCCATCGGCGCCCAGCTGGGTGGTAAGGACCATGCCACGGTGCTCCATGCCTGCAACACCGTCGGCGACCTCATGGACACCGACCGCAGTTTCCGCGGATTCGTCCACGATATCGAGCGCGTGCTCAACGCCTCCGCATAATCCTTCCTTTGCGATATAGTTTATGATGAATACAGAAAAAGTCTTGCATTTTTTCCGTGAGATCACCCGTATTCCGCGTGAATCGGGTCACGAAGAAAAAATAGTTGCCTATCTCCAGCAATTTGCGGCATCCCGCGGGCTGGAATGCAAAACCGACAAAGTCGGCAACGTGATGATCGCCAAACCGGCTTCTCCGGGATACGAGAAACGTCCGACCATCGTCTTGCAGGGCCATACCGACATGGTCTGCGAAAAGAAGAGCACGTCGAATTTCGATTTTTCCAAAGATCCCATCCATTTTGTGATTGAAAACGGCTGGATGGTGGCCCACGACACGACGCTCGGGGCCGATAACGGTATCGGCGTGGCCTCCGCAATGGCCATTCTGGATGACGACGCGATCGAGCACCCGCGCCTGGAGTGCCTGTTCACCGTTTCCGAGGAAACAGGCCTTGACGGTGCCCGGGCCTTGAAGAAGGGCTTCATCACAGGCAAGACGCTCATCAATCTCGATGACGAGGATGAGGGCTATTTCTGTGTTGGTTGTGCGGGTGGCATGGATACCGTGGGCATCTTTACCTATCGGGAGAAACCCGTTGCGGAAGGAAGCGTGTTGATGGAATTCATCATGGGCGGCGGCCTGGGCGGCCACAGCGGTGACGACATTGACAAGGGCCGTTTCTGCGCTGTGCAGCAAGTGGCCCGTTTTCTCAACGAAATCTGGAAATACAAGGTGGATTTGTGCCAGATCGGCGCGGGCAACAAGCGCAACGCCATCGCCCGTGGTGCCGGGGTGCTGCTGGCCATCCCGCCTGCAAGGGTGGACCGTGTGGTGGCCCGTTTCCATGACCTGGCGGCGCGCCTGAAAACGGAATTCGCCATCACGGATCCCGGACTCTATTTTGAAGTGCGTCCGGCCGAATGGAAGGACGGTGCCATCGACAGTATGACCGCCCACAAACTGATCCGTGCGCTGCTCACCGTACCGCACGGGGTGATGGCCATGAGCGCTGATATCCCGGGCCTGATCGAAACATCCACCAACCTTGCCTCTGTCCGGATGGAGCCGGAAAACAAGATTCTTGTCGGTACCATGCAGCGCAGTTCGGTCAACAGTGCGCGTATCTTCCTCTCGGAGCGGGTGGCCGCGGCGTTCGAGCTTGCCGGTGCTAAGGTGAAGCATTCCGACGGCTATCCGGGCTGGAAGCCCAACATGCAGTCGCATGTGAAAGACGTGTGCGTGGCATCGTACAAACGCCTCTTCGGCCATGAACCTGTGGTTCGCGCCATTCACGCCGGCCTTGAGTGCGGCCTGTTTACGGAAAAATTCCCCGACATGGACATGATTGCCTTCGGTCCGACGCTTAGGGGCGTTCATGCTCCCGGCGAACGTCTCGACCTGGCCTCGCTCGACCGTTTCTGGGCCGTCCTGCTCGATGTCATCAAAAACGTATAGCCATGCCGCGTGTCATTGCTCCTTCGATTCTTTCCGCCGACTTCGGCAATCTCGACAGGGAATGCCGCATGGTCAACCGCAGTGCGGCGGGCTGGTTCCATCTGGACGTGATGGACGGTATTTTCGTTCCTAATATTTCCTTCGGCTTCCCGGTCTGCCAGGCCATTGCGAAGGTGGCAAAAAAGCCGCTCGATGCACACCTGATGATTATAGAGCCATGGACGTATGTCGAGCGTTTCGCAAAGCTGGGTGTCCAGTACCTGAGTTTTCACTATGAGGCCTGCAATAGCCGTCGGCTTCGTTCTACCATCAAGCTGGTTCGTGACTGCGGCATGGGTGTCGGTGTGGCGATCAATCCTGAGACGCCGGCGGAAATGCTGATCCCGTACCTGAAAATGATCGACTACGTGGTCGTCATGGGCGTGCATCCGGGCTACAGTGGCCAGAAGTACATTCCTGAGACCACGGAAAAGGTGGGGGTAATGGCGGAAATGATTGCCGCGCAGGAAGCCGACTGCTTCATTCAGGTTGACGGCGGCGTCAACGTGTCGAACATCGCCGAGCTCGAACGCCTCGGCGCCGGCGTCTTCGTCGCTGGAGCCGCAGCTTTTTCCTCGGCGGATCCCATCGCCGCCATCAAGGCCTTAAAAACTGTCTAGATCAGATACTTGATCTCTTTGGATCCGTAGTTGTGGAGGGTGCCGTCGCGGTGCTCGAGAAGGAGGCGGGCGGCGTTGTCGATCCCGAGGATGCGGGCTTCGATGCGGTGGCCGGTGCGGCGCTCCGTGGGGACGTCGTTGGCGGGCATTTCTTCAAAGGAACGCCATTCGCCCCGACGATACAGATGTTCCAGATATTCAGCATCATAGCCGTTAAGTGCATACGGCGACCAGAGCTTGTCGAAGCGGGCGAACAGGGGAGCCAGAAGCAGTGGCAGTGTCTTACGCACGTCGTATGTCTTTCCGGTATGCAGCGAGAGCGAGGTAGGGTTGGGGATGGCCGGGTCGAACACTTTTTGGTTCAGGTTCAGGCCGATGCCTGCCACGGCAGCGGCGACCTTTCCACCTGACAGGGTGGGTTCAATCAGTGTGCCGCAGATTTTTCTGTCTCCGACATAGATGTCGTTCGGCCATTTGATGGTGGCGTCCACGCCCTCCGTGCGCAGGAAATCCAGCATTCCGAGCGCGACCACCTGCGAGATGATAAATTGCTCGCGTGCAAGCAGTTTCTCCGGTTTGAGCAGGATAGAGAAGGTGAGGTTCTCCCCGGGACGGCTCTCCCAACGGTTGCCTTTCTGGCCCCGTCCGGCCGTCTGGTAGAGGGCTGCGTAGACGGTACGGTCGGGAAGGCCGGCCTGGTCAGCCAGCAGGCGGGTGTTGGTGGAATCGATCGTGTCAAACCAGTGGGTAAAATCTGCCATTTTTTCAGTCGGGCCGGATGGCCGAATATTTGTAGGAATGTTGTATATTTGTCAGATAATATTTATACGCAAAGATAGTTCAAATTTGATGAAGACCAAGAGTGAAGTCGGCGTTATCGCTGACGCGATGTTGGAGAAAAAGGCCCAGGATGTGGTTTCGCTCGACCTGACGAAGATCGGGACGGCCATTGCGGACCATTTCGTGATTTGCAACGCAGACTCGACGACCCAGGTCGTCGCTATTTCAGATTATGTTGAAGAGATGATGGAGAAGGAGTACGGACGCAGCGTCCTGCGCAAGCAGGGCCGTGAGAACGCCTTCTGGATCATTCTCGACTATAGTGATATCGTCGTCCATATCTTCAAGACGGACCAGCGCCTGTTTTACCGCCTCGAGGACCTGTGGGCTGACGCTGTGAAAACCACCTATACTGACGAAAAAGCATGATGGACGATCAAAATATCAACCCGCAAGACCGGAACCCGCAGCGGATGCGTCAGCCCCGCCGTGGATTCAACTGGTTCTCGCTGATTTACCTGTTTCTCTTGCTGGGCCTGGCCTACATGTGGTCGAGCACCGGCACGGCGAATCCCCTGAAGAAGGAATGGATCGAAGTCAAGGACGGACTGCTGGTGAGCGGCGACGTGGAAAAACTGGTCTATGTCCGCAACGAGCACAAAGGGGAGATCTTCCTGAAACAGAGCGCACTGGATAAGTACAAGAACCTCTATGGGGGCCGGGAACCCAAGGCCGGTCCGCATTTCTATTTCCTGGTATCGGAGAAATTTGACGCCGAGCAGCAGCTCGACACCCTGGTGGAGTCGCTGCCGGAAGACCAGCGTTTCAAAGTGGTGGTCGATGAGCACAAGAACTACTGGGGACCGATCATCGAGTGGATCGTCTTTCCCCTGTTGCTGCTGGGCATGTTCTTCCTCTTCATGCGTCCCATGCGGAACATGGGCGGCGGTGCCGGCGGCGGCATCTTCAATGTGGGCAAGTCGCAGGCGAAGCTTTACGAAAAATCCAACAACGTGAAGGTGACCTTCAAGGACGTGGCGGGCATGGAAGAGGCGAAAGTGGAGGTGAAGGAAATCGTGGACTTCCTGAAGAATCCGAAGAAATATACCGCCCTGGGCGGAAAGATCCCCAAGGGCGCGCTGCTCGTCGGCCCTCCGGGTACCGGTAAAACCTTGTTGGCCAAGGCTGTAGCGGGAGAAGCAGATGTGCCGTTCTTCTCCATGTCGGGTTCCGATTTCGTGGAGATGTTCGTGGGCGTGGGCGCCTCGCGTGTCCGCGATCTCTTCCGGCAAGCCAAGGAGAAGGCTCCGTGCATCGTCTTCATCGACGAGATCGACGCGGTGGGCCGGGCCCGCAGCAAGAATGCCGGCTTCACTTCGAACGACGAACGGGAGAACACCCTGAACCAGCTTTTGACCGAGATGGATGGCTTCGGCTCCAATTCCGGTGTCATCATCCTGGCTGCTACCAACCGGGCTGACATACTTGACAAGGCCCTCATGCGTGCCGGCCGCTTCGACCGCCAGATCCATGTGGACCTGCCGGAACTGAAGGAACGCCTGGAGATATTCAAGGTACACCTGCGTGGCATCAAGCTCGCGCCGGGCTTCCAGATCGACTTCCTGGCCAAGCAGACCCCGGGTTTCAGTGGCGCCGACATCGCCAATGTGTGCAATGAGGCGGCCCTGATCGCTGCCCGCAAGAACAAGCAGGAGGTCGAAAAACAGGACTTCCTGGATGCCATCGACCGCATCGTGGGGGGGCTGGAGCGCAAGAGCAAGATCATCACGCCCGAAGAGAAGAAGACCATCGCCCATCACGAAGCTGGACACGCTACCGTCAGCTGGCTGTTGCCCAATGCGAATCCGCTGCTGAAAGTGACCATCATCCCGCGCGGCCAAAGCCTGGGTGCCGCCTGGTATCTCCCGGACGAGCGCCAGCTCACCACCACCGAGCAGATGATGGACGAGATGGCTGCCACGATCGGTGGCCGTGTAGCCGAGGAAATCGTCAACGGGCGTATTTCCACAGGTGCACTCTCCGACCTGGAAAAACTCACCAAGCAGGCTTATGCCATGGTAACCTATTTCGGCATGAGCGAGAAAGTGGGCAACCTCTCGTACTACGATTCTACGGGCAGCCGCGACATGGCCTTCAGCAAGCCCTACAGCGAGAAGACCGCCGAACTTATCGACGACGAGGTGAAGCGCCTCATCAACCAGGCGCACGCCACGGCACTGAAAGTGCTGACGGAGAACCGCGAGGGCTTTGAGCGCCTGGCGAACCTGCTGCTGGAACGTGAAGTGGTCTTCTCGGAAGACCTGGAAGCCATCTTCGGCCCGCGCAAGGGTGGCATCGATCCCAACAAGATGCTGCAGGAGGAACCTGCGGCCGAACCGGCGAAGGAACCTGCTGAAACCGAAGTGAAGGAGGCATAGCCGATGGGGATGGATACACTGGTGAAACGGACTGTGTACGGGGTTTTGTTCCTCGTCATCGTAGTAGGTGCGCTCCTGTATCCCTATGGCCTGGTGACGCTGACCGCCTTGATGGCCGTGCTTCTCTCCTATGAATTCTATCGCATGACGATGCCGCGCCGCTACCACCGGGAGAAGATCCTGGTGACGGTGGCGTTGCTTTTGGTATCCGTCTTATACTTCTGTGTATTGTATGCCGGGCTGCCGGCCCGTTTCCTGTTGCTCGGCTTCCTGCCGGTGGTGGCGGCGTGGGTCTGCCAGTTGTTTGACGGGGTGAAAGACCACGAATTCGTGACCGAGCCTTTTTTTCCGCTGGTTTATTTGCTGCCGATGTTGCTGGGCCTCCTGCGCTTGAGCCATGTCGGCGGTGCGTTCTCCTGGCGGTTGACGCTGGGCCTGTTTGCACTGATCTGGAGCTGCGATATCGGCGCCTACTGCGTAGGCATGATGTTCGGACAGCGCCCCAACAGCCGCAAACTCTATCCGGCATTGTCGCCGAAAAAATCCTGGATGGGCGTCTGGGGTGGCACCATCGTGACTTTCCTGGCCGCCTGGGCTGTCTGGGCCCTTTGGGGAGCTGCGGTGCTTCCGCTGGTCCATTGGCTGGTACTGGCCTTGTTGGTATCGGTTTTCGGCGTGTTGGGTGACCTCTTCGAATCGAAGATCAAGCGCCATGCCGGTGTAAAGGATGCCGGAACGCTGATTCCGGGTCATGGGGGCGTGCTCGACCGCTTCGACGACGCGACCTTCGTGCTGCCGCTCGCTGCGATTTATCTGTCAATCCTTCAACTGATATAAAGCTATGCGTCTGGACAAGAATACTTACGGGACTGTCTTGCTAGTCTATCTGGTCTGCGTTCTTTGCATTTTTGCACTATGGCGCTGGTTACCTTGCTGGTGGATCAATCTGCCGCTGACTCTTTTTTTCCTGGCGGTAGCGATCTGGCAGACATATTTCCACATGGTTCCCGACCGGAAACCGGTGGGGGATGACCATCTGGTGACGGCCGTCTCCGACGGAAAAGTGGTTTTAGTCGACCGTGTATTCGAATCTTCCTTCCTGAAGCGGGATGTGATCATGGTTTCCGTGTACATGGATTTCTGGGACCTGCATGCCAATTTCTGGCCGGTAACGGGTACGGTTTCCTTTGCCGATTATTTCCCCGGCAAGCACCTCCTGGCCTTCAAACCCAAGGCATCGGAAGAAAATGAGCATTCTTGCACCATTATCCGCACCAAGGAAGGGAAAGAGGTGATGTTCAAACAGTTGGCAGGCGGTTTCGCCCGCCGGATCGTCTGCTATGCCCGTCCTGGCATGGCTGTAAAAGGCGGAGAGCAGTGCGGCATCATCAAGTTCGGTTCCCGGATTGATTACTTCCTGCCGGCCGACGTCCGCATCCGGGTCAAGGTAGGGGACCTTGTCAAAGGGATCTCCTCCATCATCGCAGAGCTATAGAATGACAGCTATTCCGGTGCGTCGATACTGAGGAAGCGCTCCGGACCGAGGCAATCCAGGGCGCGCTCGATGAGCGCGCTTTTTTCTTCATCCTTTCGGTTGGCATGGATGTACAGCAGTGACTCGAGATACAGCGTCAGCATGGCCGATTCGTCCCGGCGCTGGAAAGCGCGGCGGTCGATCTGGAGCCCGGTGCCCTTCAGGAACTGATTCAGGCTGTCCTGCGGGAAGAGTTCGCCTTTGCGGTACACATTGATGTAGAAGAGGATCTCTCCGTTCTCGACATAAGCGGGCACAAAACCGCCCGGGAAGCAGAGCAGTTCGACTGGTAGTCCAGCCAACTGGCAGATCATCAGATAGATAAAGGCCAGAGCGAAGGGATTTCCATTGTGGGTCTCAAGCACTTCGCCGAGCAGGGCGTACTGCGGATCCTTGAGCTGGACATCGTAGAGCGTGAACTTGAGCCGGTGGTAGAAAACGTGGTTCAGCACACGGATGTTTTCCACGCCGGTGCGCAGGTCCGATCCCTCGGACAGATAAGCTTCCGAGCAGCGGTAGAACAAGGCTTCGTAGCGTTCCCGCGATAGGGTCCAGTCGAAGAGAGAACTGATGAACCACCCTCCCTCGAAGAGTGAGAGCGGCGCCGGGGTGCTGTTTATAAATTCCTGAAATCCAGTTATTTTGAATTCTTCGTTCAACTGTCGCGCCCGCGTCTCGATGGTTGCCTTCAAGGCTGTATCCTGTTCGCGGCGGGCCCGATTCTGGAGCGAGCGCACGACATCCGGACCGAAAGAGGACAACCGGGCGTTCACCAGCCCGGTTACCACGGTGTCGGGATCGTCGAAAAGGGCGACGAGTGGCTCAAGGATTTCAGTGTCGACGTACATCAAGCGGTGAGTGCTTCAAGCGACAGGCGGAGCAACTTCTCCATGAGTGGCTTGTAGTTGGGGTTACTCTCCTTGGCGTGGCGGTTGGCGACGGCCAGGCAAACCGTGGCGGCTTGGTGCCCGAGCAGGGTGGCCAGGCCGGAAAGGCAGGAGCTCTCCATTTCGATATTGGTCACGCGGAAACCTTTGTATTCAAAACTCTCCAGTTTTTCGATCAAATCGGGGATCGTCAGCTTCAGGCGGACCGAACGTCCTTGGGGGCCATAGAAGCCCGGTGCGGAGACGGTCATGCCCTTCAAGGTCCAGGGACTCAGCATGTCGATGATTTCCTGGCTGTTGCGGACGAAGTAGGGTTTCGCCAGGCGCTCCGGCCAGTCCATGTGCTTTACGAAGGCTTCCTCGAAGTCCTTCAGGAAGATCTTTTCCCCATCCTTGTACCAGTTGAGCACGCCGTCAAAACCGATGGAAACGTGGCTCAGGATGTAGCTGCCGAGGGGGATGTCGGGCTGCGAGGCGCCGCACGTGCCGATGCGGAGGATCTTCAGGGCCCGGTGTTCCTTTTTGGGCAGGCGGGTCTTGAAATCGATGTTGGCCAAGGCGTCGAGCTCGGTCATCACGATGTCGATGTTGTCGGTGCCGATGCCATGGGACAGGGCGGTGACACGCTTGCCATTGTAGATACCTGTGACGGTGACGAACTCGCGCGACTGCTTGGCGACTTCCACTCTTTCGAAATGCTTGACCAGGGCGTTCACACGCTGCGGGTCGCCCATCATGATGACGATGTCGGCGAGATCTTCGGGGGTGATATGGAGATGAAACACGGAACCGTCATCGTTGATAATGAGTTCCGAGCTGGGGATGGGTTTATCATTCATGGTTTCTTTCTTTAAAAAACAAATTTATGAAAAAAATTCCGTAAATTCACTTGTTCAAATGCCCATACTCATGAAAAGCCGTTCCATTTTACTGTTATTTGCCTGTTTCTCTTTCATCTTCCTTCCTTTCGGCTGCCAGTCTGGTGCGGACAGCCGGGTCGACGAAATGATGAAGCAAATGTCGCTGGAAAAAAAGGTGGGCCAGCTGCTGTGTCCGCTGGGCTGGCCGATGTATGAGAAATATCAGGGCAGTGTCGATCGTTCCGATGCTGGCGATGTCTTTGTGGAAGACCAGTATGGCGGTTCCCTCTGGGCAACGTTCCGGGCGGATCCCTGGACGCAGAAGACCCTGGAAAACGGCTTGAATCCGGCGCTGGCGGCCACTCTTTCCGGCAAGTTGAGCGGCGAAATCCCCCTGTTCCTGATGGAGGAATTCCCGCACGGGCACATGGCTATCGGCGCGACGGTCTTCCCGACTGGCATCGCCATGGCTTCCACGTGGGACTGCGCCTTGATGAAAGAAGTCGGGCGCATCATGGGAAAGGAGCTGAAGGCCCAGGGCTCTACGCTGGGATTCGGCCCGGTGATGGATCTGGCACGCGATCCGCGCTGGTCGCGGGTGGAGGAAACCTTCGGGGAGGATCCCTACCTGACGGGCGAAATGGTGGCGGCGACGGTGCAGGGGACGGCTTCGCAGGGCGTGATTTCGACCCTTAAACATTTCATTGCTTATGGCATTCCTTCCGGTGGACAGAACGGAAATCCGGCGTCCGTGGGTGAGCGGGAGCTGCGGGAATGCCTGCTTCCGCCTTTCCGTCGCGTTATTGAAGCCGGTGCCGGAGCTGTGATGACATCCTATAATTCGATTGACGGTGTCCCGTCTACGGCACATGAGGGTCTGCTGACCGGTGTTTTGCGTGATGAATGGGGTTTTGACGGATTGGTGATTTCCGATCTGGGCAGCATCGACGGCCTGGCCGGTACGCACCGTGTGGCGGCCAACCGGCCGGAAGCGGCCGAGATGGCGTTGCGGGCTGGTGTGGACGTGGATCTGGGCGCTGGCTGTTATCCTTTCCTGGTGCAGTCAGTCCGGGACGGGCGGATCCCGGAGGAGTATGTGGACCGGGCGGTACGGCGTGTGCTGAAAGCCAAGGAAGCCACCGGGCTGTTTGACCGGAACGCTCCGGATCCGGACCTGGCCGCAGCGACCGTCCACGATGCTGATGCCGTGTCGGTCGCGCTGCAGACGGCCCGGGAAGGCGTCACATTGTTGGAAAACCATGGTATTCTGCCCCTGAAACCAGGAACGCGCATTGCGCTGGTGGGGCCGAATGCCGATAATGTCTATAATCAGTTGGGGGACTATACGGCGCCGCAGGAGGATGGAAAGGTGGTGACGATGCTAGACGGCTTGCGTGCGCGCGGTGCGAATGTGGTTTATGCCAAAGGCTGTGCCATTCGGGATAAGAAGGACAATGGCATCGCGGAAGCCGTTCGGGTGGCCCGTTCAGCGGATGTGGTGGTGGCCGTGGTCGGTGGTTCATCCGCGCGCGATTTCCGCACATCTTATGAAGAGACGGGCGCGGCGGTAACCGATGCCTCGGTCGTCAGCGACATGGAGGCGGGCGAGGGTTTTGACCGGAGCTCGCTCGAACTGCTCGGATGGCAGCCCGTCCTGCTGGAAGCCATGAAAGCCACGGCCAAGCCGCTGGTGGTGGTCTATATCGAGGGTCGGCCGCTCGACAAACGCTGGGCGAAGGCGAATGCAGATGCCCTGCTTACACTCTGGTATCCAGGCGAGCAGGGCGGTACGGCACTGGCCGAGGTGCTGTTCGGTGATTACAACCCGGCGGGTCGCCTGCCTATCAGTGTACCCCGCGACGCGGGCCAGCTGCCGGTCTATTATAACCAGCGCAATCCCGTCGGACATGACTATGTGGAAGAGACTTCCACGCCGCTCTATCCTTTTGGATATGGCTTGAGTTACACCACTTTTGACTACGCTAACCTCGTTGTGAAGACGCCTGGTTCGGGCAAGCATGAAGGATCCCCCTATGTCTTTAAGGAGATGAAAGACCTGACTGTCGCTGTCGACGTCACCAACACGGGCGCCCGGGATGGGGAAGAGGTAGTCCAGCTCTATCTCATCGACGAAATCGCTTCTACCGTACGGCCGCGCAAGCAGCTTTGCGGCTTCGCACGCGTCGCCATACCGGCGGGTGAGACCCGTACCGTGGAGATTCAGGTCAACCGGCGTTCCTTCGAAATGGTGAACGTCGCCGGGGAGACCGTCATCGAGCCCGGTACGTTCCGGCTGCAGGCCGGCGCTTCCGCTACTGATATCCGTTGTGAAACCATTATTCAATATGAACCATAATCGTTTTATTCCCTTTTTTGTCCTTCTGTTGGCGGTCTCCTGCGGGCCGCAGGCACCGGCACCGTTCGGAGCCTGTCCGACACCCGACCAGGTGGCCTGGCAGCAGATGGAGATGAATCTTTTCTGCCACTTCGGACCCAACACGTTCACGGGCGCCGAGTGGGGTGACGGTACCGAACCGGAAGATATTTTCTATCCTACGGACCTGGACTGCCGCCAATGGGCGGCCACCGCCCGGGCCGCGGGTTTCAAAGGTATGATTATCACGGCGAAACACCATGATGGTTTCTGCCTCTGGCCTTCTCCCGAGAGCAGCCATACAGTGGCCCAGAGCCGCTGGCGGGATGGCCAGGGAGATGTTGTCCGGGAGTTTTCTGATGCCTGTGCGGCGGAAGGAATGCAGTTTGGCGTGTATATTTCTCCCTGGGACCGCAATGACCCGCGCTATGGTACGCCTGCGTACAACGGGGCCTTCGTCCGGACGCTGGAAAGCGTGCTGGGCGGCAACTATGGGACGGTATTCGAGCAGTGGTTCGACGGTGCTTGCGGCGAGGGACCTACGGGCCGTCGGCAGGTGTACGACTGGCCGCTGTTCAACAGTACCGTGGCTCGACTGCAACCGCATGCCGTCATCTTCAGCGACGTAGGACCGGGTTGCCGCTGGGTCGGCAATGAGCAGGGTCGGGCTGGAAGGACGAATTGGAGCACGCTCGAGGTCTCTGGCTTTGAGCCGGGAGCGGGGAGTCCGCCGACCGAGGTGCTGAACGGGGGTACGCCCGGCGCTTCTCATTGGGCTGCGGCTGAGACCGATGTCTCGATCCGTCCGGGATGGTTCTGGCGGGAGTCCGAGACACCACGGGTGAAGAGCGTACAGGAATTGCTGAAGATCTATTACGAGAGCGTCGGCCGCAATTCGTTGCTGCTGCTCAATGTCCCGCCCGATACGCGCGGCCGTTTCGACGCGGTGGATTCGTTGCGGCTCATGGAATTCCGTGCGGCGCTCGACGACATCTTCGCTCAGGATCTGGCTGCAGGAGCCGAGGTTTCCGGTGAATCCCGTGGCAGGGGCTTTGAACCTTCGCAGGTCCTGTCGGATGACTATGACCGCTACTGGGCCATGCCTGATGGACAGACGACGGCATCGCTGACGCTCGAGTTCCCGGAGCCGCGGACGTTCAATCGGGTGCTATTGCAAGAGTATATTCCACTGGGCCAGCGCATTGCCGCTTTCCATGTGGAAGCGTTGGTCGGCGGCGACTGGCAGGAAGTGGCCCGCGAGACCACCGTCGGCTACAAGCGCATCGTACTGATACCGACGGTCACTGCTACCGCCCTTCGTCTGACGATAGACGAGGCCCTTGCTTGTCCTACACTAACGAAGCTGGCTCTCTACCACGACACCATCTATTGAGCACCAGAGCGAAGCTGCGCGAGCTGGAACTAGTTATCGGCGCAGAGGCGGTTGATGAAGTTGAAGATGACGAGGGTCCGCTTGCGGAGGAGCGGGTAGTCGATGATGGCGGGCGTATCGGTCTTCTTGAGGGTGTGCTGGTGGAAAGCCGAGGTGAAGAGGATGGCCGGGATGCCGGCACGGGCGAAGGGATGCTGGTCGGAGGTCTCGTACATCATGCGCGAGAAATCGCGGCTGCCGTAGAATGTCAAATCCAGGTCCATTTTGTAGCGCGTGCGCTGGCAGATGTAGGACAGATAGCCCTGGAAAGACTCCGGCAGGGTATTCTCTCCGATGGCAAACAGATACTCTTGATTTCTGCCCGGAGGGACCAGATTCGTTCCCAGCATATCCATATTGACCATCGCGGTGATTCTATTCTTCGGAATGTCCAGATGCTGGACGAACCAGCGGCTGCCCGCCATGTCCAGTTCTTTCCCGTCGAACGCCACGAAAAGCAGGTTCTTGCGCGGCCCGCGTCCATCCGCCTTCATGGCACTGAACATTTCGGCCAGCGACAGCAGCGCCGTCACGCCGGACGCATTGTCGTCCGCTCCCGGATAGACGCTGTGCCCCAGCCGGCCCAGGTGGTCGTAGTGCGCACCGATGATGATGTACTCGTCGGAAGGAACAGATGCCGGAAGCAGTCCCACTACATTGCGGATCGGAATGGAATCCTGATAGGAGAAACTCTGGGTGTAGACCCAGTTCCATGGACGGAGTCCGAGCGCCCGGAATTTCTCGACGATGAAATGTTCCGCCAATTCCTTGCCCTTCGTGCCGGATGCGCGCCCTTCCGTCATATCGTGAGCCAGATATTCCATCATATCCTGCTGATCCTGCACGGAAACCCGGTTCTCATAGGGATACAGGCTCTGTGCTGCGGTTCCTGTGGGTATCAGGAGCAGGAAAAGCGAGACGGCGAGCAGCGTGGCACAACTTTTTCTCATTTCATTTCAAATGAATCGCAAAAATAGTAATTTTGCAAGGATGTTCAAAAAGGGCCTCGCAATAATTGTGCTGGCAATCGCGTCGCTAACGACCGCCTTTGCACAGTATGACCTCGACCACTTCTACTATAATGGCCGACAGTCGCTCATTGACGGAAGGTATGCCCAGGCCATCGAAAGCTTCAACATCCTTTCGCATCTCGACAGCACCGTTTACGAAGCCTATTTCTTCCGCGGCATCGCCAAATACAACCTCGGTGATTACGTGGGTGCCCAGCGTGACTTCGACCGGACCCTGCACTTCAACCCCATCTACACCCCGGCCTATCACTACCGTGCCATCACACTGAGCCGCATCGGCAAATATGACCTGGCCCTCAAGGACCTGGAGGAAGCCGTCGATCTGCGTCCCAGCTATACGGGCTTGTATTTCAGCCGTGGCGTGACCTATTTCCTGTCGCAGCAGTTCGAAAAGGCTGTCAAGGATTTCGATACCTTTATCCGCAAAGAGCCCCGCGAAGGAGATGCATACCTGAACCGCGGAGCCTGCTATCTGTACCTGAAAGACACCGTGCAGGCGCTCAACGACTACAATAAGGCCATTTCGCTCAATCGTTATGATCCGGAAGGTTACGTGCGCCGTTCACGCGTCTACGCCATGCAGGAGCGCACCGACGAAGCCATCGAGGACCTGAATACCGCCCTGCGCATCGACAGCACGAATACCTACGCTTTCTTCAATCGCGCCATCCTCAAATACGACAAGAAAGATATTGCCGGCGCGCTGGCCGACCTGGACCGCGTGCTGGAAGAGGAACCCGGCAATGCCCTGACCCTTTACAACCGGGCCCTGATCTATGCGCAGGTGGGGGATTTCCGCGCCGCGCTGGACGACTATGACCGCGTGCTCAACATCAATCCCAACAACGTGCTGGCCTATTTCAACCGTGCCGCCGTGTTTATGGAACTGGGGCGTTACCGCGAAGCGATGGACGACTATTCGCAGGCCATCAACCTGTATCCCGACTTCGCGAAGGCCTACATGAACCGGTCCTATGCGAAGAGCCAGCTGGGCCAGTATACTTCCGCCAAGCAGGACTATGATATTGCTCAGCGTAAAGTTCGTGAATACCAGGCGTTGACGGCCGATTCGACCGGACATGCCGCATTCGCCGACACAGCCCGGAAGTACGACCGCCTGCTCGCGCTCGATGCGGAATTCGCCAAGAAGGATTTCGACAATGAACTGCTGCAGTACCGCGACGTGGACATCCGTCTCAAGCCGCTGTTCAAGGTGCAGCCTGCCGACTCCGTAAGCAGCTTCTCTTCCATTTCCCAGAAGTTTGAGGATGAAGTGCTGGATACTTTTATCGCGCAGAGTCCGCTGGCTGTCCGCTTTGCTTCGTCAGGGAAGGGGCGGGTGCGTGACGCTGCCCGGATCCGGGAGGATGTGAACCGTCGCGTCCGGCAGGACCGCAGCAGCACGAACCTTTTCGCCAAGGCGCTGGTAGAGGCGGAGAACAACCAGTTCAACACCGCTTTGGTGTGCTACGACGAGGCGATCGAGAAATCTCCTGAAACCTTCTTCTATTACATTAACCGGGGGGCTTTGCAGGCCGAGATGATCGATTTCATCTCTTCGATGGAAAACAACGTGCAGGTGCTCACTCTCGACAATGCCAAGACCGTTCGGACGCGCGTACAGGACCAGGTGACCCGCAGCTACGACTATACCCCGGCCATCCACGACATGACCAAGGCGTCCGTGCTCAATCCGAAATTCCCGTACACTTATTATAATTTGGGCAATCTGTATTGCCTGTCGAACGACCTTCCCGAGGCTATCGTGCAGTACAGCCGGGCCATTGACCTCTATCCCTACATAGGGGAGGCCTACTACAACCGGGGATTGGTGTTGATCTATCTGAAAGACAAGGAGAAAGGATGTATTGACCTGAGTACGGCAGGAGAGTTGGGCATCCAGGACGCGTATGGCGTCATCAAGAAATATTGTAAAACCGAAGAAGAATTATAATCATCATGTGGCTTTGGGCGGCGGTTGGATCCGCTATTTTACTGGGCATCTACGACGTTTTCAAGAAACACGCCTCCACGCGCAACGATGTGCTGCATATCCTGCTGGTGGCAACGGGGCTTTCTTCTGTATTGCTCTCACCGTTCATCCTTACTTCTTTCTTCGGCTGGCAGTGGTTGGAGGGAACCCCTTTCCACTCATCGCCGGGTTCTCTCAACGATCATCTGCTGGTACTCCTCAAGGCCTTCATCGTCTCGATTTCATGGATTACCGGACTGATGGGCCTCAAGAACCTGCCCATTACTACAGCCAGTACCATCAAGACCTCGCGTCCTGTGTTCGTGTTGCTGGGCTCAATCCTGATTTTCGGAGAGCGGCTCAACACCTGGCAGTGGGTGGCCATCATCATCGCTTTTGCGGCGCTTTGGCTGCTGGGACATACCAGCAGGCGAGAGGGCTACGACTTCGTGCGCAACAAGTGGGTGATCTGCATGTGGGTGGCTGTGGTGACCGGTGTCATCAGCGCCCTGTTCGACAAGTATTTGATGTCATCCCTGGAACCGATGTTCGTCCAGGGCTGGTGTAACTTCTACATCACGCTCATCATCGGCGCTTTCGTCCTCTATGGTCGTTTTACGAAGAAAAAGTATTATCAGCCTTATCAGCACGATTGGTATGTCGTACTGATTTCGCTTTTCATCACTTGGTCTGATTTTCTGTATTTCCTCTCGCTCAGCGAACCTGGTGCGATGCTTTCGGTGGTGTCGGTTCTCCGGCGCAGTTCGGTGCTCATCACCTTTGTCTGCGGCGCCATTTTCTTCAAGGAGAAGAACCTCCGCTCCAAAGCTGTCGCCATGCTCATCCTCTTGATGAGCATGATTATCCTGGTCTACGCCAGCTAGGTCAGTTATTGCGTTTTGCGAAAGCGGCGGCAATACGCTGGGCCGTTCCTTCGTCGGCGGCAAACTTGACGGCGAGGGATAGCAATACGATGGCAAGGGCAGGGAAGACCGCGCCGAAAGAGAGGGAATAAACCGTAGACATCTTCAACCCGGAAGGAAGTTTCGTAGTGAAGAAATCCACGAAGATCCAAGCCTGGAAGCCCAGCAGGACGATCGCATTCGTAATGGCCAGGAATACCTGGTAGAACGGCTTTTTTGCCGACAGCAGCGTCACATCTGAGATGATGAACGACATGACGATGAAAAGGATGTAGATGAGCCTGTCGGTGAACTTGACAGCATAGTGGACACCGGTTTCCGGGTTCTCGGCATGGCATACCTCCATGCCGAGAAGGACGATGACCAGCAATCCAGCCGCTGCGATCAGCCAGTTATGCGGTTTTTTCCACATAGATAGAATCTGCTATCGGACCACTTGCGTGAAGACAGGTGCCTGACCCTCTTCGACCGTCACATAAACCTTCATTTCAGAAGCCGGCGGCATCTTGGGATCGTTACCGCGGGGCTGCTGCATGGCGGTGAAAAGATACTCCATTCCTTCAGGAAGGACACGTGCGGCAACCGTCTTGGCCTGGACGCCCTGCAGCATGGGATAGTCCGCGATGGCGGCAGCGAAGATGGCTGCTTCCTCCGCACTGGCGGGATGCTGCTCCGGGAAGTCTTCCAGCTTGACATAGTCTCCCTCGAGGAAGCCGTTCCGCTTCAGGAACTGGTTTACCTCCCTGGGTACGGCTGCGATACGGGCAGCACGGACGCCATAGCCTTCCAGTATGTCAGCTGCCGGTTGGGCAGCCTTGAGGTCTTTCACGCTGGAATCCAGTCCGCCGCTGCCGAAAGTGCAGAAGGGGACTACTTTCTTGCCGCTCAGGTCCACGTTTTTCAGCCAGGTGGTCACGGGCGGAGCGTAGGTGCCGAACCAGATGGGATACCCCAGGAAGATGACGTCGTAAGCGGCGATGTCTGCCTTTACCGGCTGGATTTCCGGCAGGATGCCCGCTTCGCGCTCTTTCATGCAGCGATCGATCGTGGCCTGGAAATCTCCGTCATAAGGCGGGATGGACACGATTTCTTCCACATCGGCGCCCAGGGCGGTAGCTATTGCTTCGGCCACCACTTCCGTGTTGGAGGTTTGTGTGTAGTAGAGCACCAGCATCTTGGGCGCTTCTTTTTTATGTCCGCAGGAAACGGCGGCTGCCAATACGGCCGCAGCGGCCAGCACACTCGTCATCTTTTTCATGGTAGTATGGTTTAAATAAAAATAGCAGCCTTTCAGCTGCTTGTTTGTAGCGCTACCGGGATTCGAACCCGGATTTCAGCCTTGAGAGGGCCGCGAACTAAACCCTTATTCGATAGCGCCATGGGTTTTGGGACTGCAAATATACATCATTCTTTTATTTTTCCAAAAAAATAATACTCTTTCATTTGCTCCACTCCGCTCTGGTATTTCGTTCCTCTTCAACTGCCAAAATGTCCTGTATTTCGCGATGGCAGGTATTTTGATTATCTTTGTGTCCGGAATTTAGCCAGTTATAATCATGGAAAAAGAAGAGAAGGATCGCAAGAAAAGCAAAATGGCCGAACAGGCTGCCCATATAAAATCATTGACCGAAGAACTGGAACAGGCGAAGGAGGCCCTTGAGAAGATTCGCGAAGAGTCTGCCGAGATAAAAGACCAGCACCTGCGGTTGCAGGCGGAATGGGACAATTATCGCCGCCGTACCGCCAAGGAGCGGCTGGAGCTCCTCGACAACGCCGGAAAGGACATCCTTACGGGTTTCCTGCCCGTTGTGGACGACTGCCAGCGGGCGCTCAAAGTGCTGCGCGAATCGGGTGCCGATCCTGCTGCCATTGAGGGAACGGAGCTTATCTACAACAAGTTGATGGCCTATCTGAAGTCGCGTGGCGTGGAGCCGATCGAGGCTCGCGGCGCCACTTTCGATACGGACTATCACGAGGCCGTGGCCCAGTTCCCGGTGGAGGATCCCGAGAAAAAGAACACCGTCATCGACGTGACGCAGGAAGGCTACACGCTCAATGGCAACGTGATCCGCTTCGCCAAGGTGGTAGTGGGCATCTGACCGGCCGTATAGGAGGAAAGAGACATGGCAGAGAAACGAGATTATTACGAGGTCCTGGGCGTTGACAAGAGCGCCAGCGCCGAGGATATCAAGAAGGCTTATCGGAAGAAGGCCATTGAATATCACCCTGACAAGAATCCCGGCGACAAGGACGCTGAGGAAAAATTCAAGGAAGCGGCAGAGGCATATGACGTGTTGAGCGACCCGCAGAAGCGGGCCCGCTATGACCAGTTCGGTCATGCCGGCATGAGTGGCCAGGGCGGCTTCAGCAGCGGTGGCTTCTCCATGGAAGACATCTTCTCGCAGTTCGGCGACATTTTCGGCGGCGCCTTTGGCGGCGGATTCGGCAGTGCCTTCGGCAGCGCTTTTGGCGGTTCCCGGAGTGGCGGCCGGCGCGTGGCCCGTGGCACGGACATCCGCATCAAGGTGAAACTGAGCCTCGCCGAGATCGTGAAGGGTGTGGAGAAAACCGTGAAAATCAATAAGATGGTGACGTGTCCGGATTGCCATGGCCGTGGTGCCATATCAGAAGCGGACATCAAAACCTGTGACCATTGCCACGGTACCGGTGTGGTGACGAAAATCGCGAACACCATCCTGGGACAGATGCAGACCTCCTCGCCGTGCCCGTACTGCGGCGGTGAGGGCAAGAAGATTACCAATCCCTGCCGCAAGTGCAGCGGCACAGGCCTGGTCAAGAGCGCAGAGGAGATCACGTTCAAGATTCCGGCCGGCGTGCAGGAAGGCATGCAGCTCACCATCCAGGGCAAAGGCAATGCGGCCCGCAACAATGGCGTTCCCGGCAACCTGCTGGTCGTGATTGAAGAAGAAGCTCCGAAGGAAGGCGGACTGCAGCGTGACGGCAACGACCTGATCTACAACCTGAACCTGTCCATCCCGGATGCCATCCTGGGCTGCAGCGTGGAGATTCCCTACATCGACAGCAAGCTCAAGATCAAGGTGGATCCAGGCACACAGCCCGGCAAGATTTTGAAACTCCGCGGAAAAGGTATCCCCGAAGTCAACGGATACGGCTGTGGCGACTACCTCATCTATGTACAGGTGTATGTGCCGAAACGGCTGGACCGCAAGGAAAAAGAAATCGTAGAAGGATGGCGCAACTCCTCATCCTTCACCCCGAAACCATGAGACGCTGGATAACGGGTATCGTTGCGCTGGTCCTCAGCATGCATGCATGGGCACAGGAGCAGGCCATCCGGCCGCTCGATGTGCCCATGTCGTTTGCTGGTACATACGGTGAATTGCGGCACGACCACTTCCATAGTGGCGTGGACTGGCGTGTCGGCGGAAAAGTGGGGGATGACATCCATGCCATCAAAAGCGGGTACATCTCCCGCGTGAGCGTGTCTCCCTGGGGCTATGGCAACGGCATCTACGTGACGCATCCGGACGGTACCACGTCGGTGTACGGGCATCTGCTGCGCTTCTGTGCACCGGTGGCACGTCGGGTGGAGGCTGCGCAGTACGCGGAGGAAAGTTTCTCCGTGAACCTGCTCTTCGGGCCGGAGGAATTCCCTGTGAAGCAGGGAGATGTGATCGGACAAGTGGGCAATACCGGATCTTCTGCCGGCCCGCATCTCCACATGGAGATACGGGATACGGAGAAGGACCTGAGCCTGAACTATATCTCGAGAGGGGTCTATGAACCTGTCGACAAGACCGCGCCACAGTTCCATCGCGTATGTTTCTACGCCATCGACACGCTGCCCCTGGGCGGCAGTTGGCGCATTCATAACCTTCAGAATCCCAGTGCTGTACGCGATACGTTGCTGCTTCCTGCGCGTAGTTACGTGGCCATTGATGCGACGGACCGGCAGGAGGGAACGGGAGCGAAACTGGCTGTGGAAGAGTACCGCGTGTTGCTCGACGATACGTTGCTGTTCGCTTTCAAGGTGGGTGACATGCCCTCCGACAAGGGCCGTTATATCCGGTCGCTGATCGAATATGGCGAGAGCCGGCGTGGCGGGCGTGACCTGGTGAAGAGCCGGGTGGAGCCGGGTAACCTGCTTGCCGACCGGATTGAGAGCCGGGACGGCGGGGTTATCGTGCTCCGCGACGATGCAGTGCATACGCTGCGTCTCGAAGCGATCGACGAACATGGCAACCGGTCTGCGTTGCGTTACCGCGTGCGTCGCCAGGATGACCTCTTTACGGCTCCGGAACGGGATTCTTCCCTGAATGCCGTCTCCTGGCTCTGGTATATGCAGAATGGCGTGACGGACGGCTCGATGACCTATTATCTGCCGGCTGGTGCGCTCAGCGACAATATCTATTTTACCTGGCGCAAGGTGTCCGGGCCCGATCCGGCACGAGGCATCGTTTCCGACGTGTGGGAGATCGGCAGTCCCGATATCCCGCTGCAGCGTCCCGGCGCACTGGAAATCGCTGCTGAGTTGCCGGAATCCTTGGAGGGAAAGGCTTATATGGCCCATTACGGCAAGACGCTGACGTATGCCGGCGTGAACGTCCGTTTCGGCACCTATTGCGTTGCTATAGACACACTGGCGCCTTCCATCCGCTTCCTGGGAAACAAAAAGAGCATTGTCACCGGCAATTCCATCCGCGCCCGTGTGCAGGATAATGCCTCGGGGGTGGCTTCGGCGCGTGTGGAGATCGACGGCAAGTGGTATCTTTCGATGTTGAAAGGCAGCACTATCTCGCTGGAACTCAAGCCGGAGCGAGTATCTCGCGGCCGGAAGCACGAAATCAAGATCATAGTGACTGATAACTGTGGAAACGAAGCTTATGAAACCGAACAATTTTCATATTGATGTGGTAGGGTTGATGTCGGGCACGTCGCTGGATGGCCTGGACCTGTGCTGTGTGCATTTCGATTACGATGGTGCCTGGCGCTACCGGATCGTGAAGGCAGAGAGTGTGGATTACCCTGCGGAGCTTCGCGAGAAGCTGGCGTCTGCACAGTCGATGTCTGCACTGGCGTATGCACGGCTGCATTCGGATTACGGGCTGTATCTGGGTGAGCAGGTGCGGGATTTCGTTGCCCGCAACGGCCTTAGTGTCGATCTGGTGGCTTCTCACGGGCAGACGATCTTCCACCAGCCCGGCGTGCGTTTCACGGCGCAGATCGGCTCGGGAGCGGGGATAGCGGCCACTTGCGGTATCGACACGGTGTGTGATTTCCGGACGACGGATGTGGCGTTGGGTGGCCAGGGCGCGCCGCTGGTTCCTATTGGCGACGCGGTGTTGTTCGCTGACTACGACTATTGCCTGAATCTGGGCGGGTTTTCGAATATTTCATATAAGGAAGGTGCAGGCTCTCCTGCTTGCAGCCGGAACCTTTCGTGTCGAGTGCCCGCAGACACGAAAGAACCACGGTTGCTCCATCAGGCCGACGCACAGCCCGCGAAGCGGCTGGCGTATGATATTTCGCCGGTCAATTACGTATTGAATCACTATGCCGGGAAGCGCGGGATGGCATATGACAAGGATGGCGTGATGGCACGGAACGGTCACGTTTGCAAGGAGTTGCTGGTGTCGCTCAATGCACTGCCGTTCTATGCGCAGGACGGGCCGAAATCGTTGGGACGCGAGTGGGTGGAGGCAGAGGTCTATCCACTGATCGAGTCTTTCGGTTTGCCGGTGGAAGATGTGCTGGCGACGTTCGTGGAGCATGTGGCGGTGCAGGTAGGGAAGCATGTGCGGGGTGGCCGGGTGCTGGTCACGGGCGGTGGCGCGCGCAATGTCTATCTGGTGGAACGGATGCGGGCAAATGCGCCGCAGGCAGAATTCGTGGTGCCCGATCCGCTGACCATCGACTTCAAGGAGGCGCTCATCTTTGCGCTGCTGGGTGCGCTCTACGTGGCAGGCATGCCGAATTGCCTGGCATCGGTCACGGGTGCGGCGCACGACAATATTGGAGGTTGTTTATACAAAGGAAATCAATAGCATGAAACGCTTTATCGTAATGGCGTGCATGGTGCTGGCAATGGCCGCCTGCACGCAGAAGGAAATGGATCCCGTATCCCAGGCCATCGTGGACGAGATGATGAAAGATGTGGACCAGCCCTATGACATCCAGATCACGGACCTCAAGTTGCTCGATTCCACCTCATTCGCCGTGGAATTTGCGCGTCGCATCGGTATCTACGACACGCGGCTGGACCAGAATACGGCCCGGATGGAGAAGTATATGCGCGAAGGAAAGAAGAAGAACGCGTCGCTGATGTTCGAGTCGCTGCAGAAAGACACGAAGATCTACAACGAACTCAACGTCATGAAGGAAATGATGGGCGACGATACGCTGAAGACGGCTTATTACGATTATTCGTATTCTTACAGCGGCAAGGTGGGGGACACCCGCATTCAGCCCAAGCAGGCATATGCCACCGTCACTCCGGACGGTCGCGTCCTGACTTTCGCCGCCGACCGGAATGATATCCACAAGGCTACCGGCCTGGTGATTCCCGGCTATAAGGAGCTGCTGGACAGTTTCAAGGAAGAAGGGGAGTAAGTCGAAGTCTTTCTTTGCCCCTGGGTCATCGCTGCTCTTCCCGGCAGTATTCGATGGCGCGGTTGATGTAGTCCAGGAAGGGTTTGGTGGTCTGGAAAACGGCTGCAAGCCGGTCTGTCAGGTGTGGAGCGGTGATCATTTTATCATCGGGAATCCAGACGAGGCAGAAGTTCTTCAGCTTGAAGAAGGGTGCATCGGGCCCCTCGGTCGGAAAGCCGGCCGGGGTCCGCATATAGACCTCCGACATGTCGAGTGTCATGCGTGGATCTACGCCGGCGAGAATCTGCCGGAAATCACCTTTGCCATAGAGGATGTCCTCCCAGAGAACTTTCCGCACAGGCGGGTCGCAGAAGTAGTTGCCGGCTGCCAGCATGTGTCCCGATTCACGGGCACCAACCTGGAAGTAATAGCCGCTGAATCCGGACTTCTTGCCGCCCCGGGCGACATAAACGCCCATCTGTGTCTTGTAGGGGCGTTTGTCGCTGGAAAAGCGGGTGTCGCGGTAGATCCGCCATGTGCAGTCCTTCGGTGTCAGCAGGCCGATGGTATCGTCAAAGCGCCGGATGGCGTCGATAAGTTCGACGGCAAGTTCGTCCACACGTTCCTTTGCCGACCGATAGCGTTGCTTGTTGGCCTCGAACCAGGGTTTATTGTTGTTCTCGGACAATTCCTCGAGAAACTGTATGACTTCTTTCATCTTTTTCCTATAATAAGGTAATAGTGCCTGTGACGGACCTTTTTCGGCATTACATACTGCGGACGAAGATCTCGAGCACGCGCCCTTTGAGTTCACGCCACTTGCCGGAGACCATCGCATAGAAACTGTTCGTCTGGTCGTTCAGCAGTTGTGCAGCAGTTTCTTCCCGGCCTTCTGCGGGAAGGGCATTTACCTTCTCCTGCAGCGCCTTGTCCTGTTCGAGCATCATCCGTTCAAACAGGGCGCGCTCGGGCTCCAGCAGCTTGCGGGTCTTGTCCCAGTAAATCGTGGCGATGCGGTTGGTTTCTCGGAAAGCCCAGACGGCGGACTCGGGGCGGTAGCTGTTTTGGCCGCAGTGCCCCATTTCCACCGGCAGCTGCGTGGCGCCGGCATAGATCGGAAAGCGCGGGCTCTGCCCCGGATTGTCGAAAGAGAACCAGAGTACGCCGCCCACCGCGTCGGGCAGCCAGTCGCGGCACTGGGCAATCCAGGAATAGGAGCACTGGATGACGGCGATGGTACGCCGATTGGTGACGGTGCCGGGGGCAATCTGGTTGAGCATATTGCGCAAGTCGGCCGACATCCAGTTGGAGACGGGCGTTATTTCCTCATCATATTCGTTATAGGTGGATTCCGGATATGGCTTGCTGTTGGGATCTTTGATGCGCCGGTGCGCTTTGATCTTCAGGTTCTTGCCCATATTCAGGTCGGTGCCCTCGTAGGTCTCGCGGTAGAAGGACATCATCAGCTCGGGCGTCACAGGAACCTCCGGTTTGACCGAGAACGGCAGTTCCTCGTCGTCCATCGACAGGCCGAGCGAGGGAGCCAGGGTGCTGAGCACGAACCACTCGCGGACCGAGAAGGGTTTCCGCTTGGAATCGCCCACCACTTTCCAGAAAACGAGGGGGCCTTTCCCGTCCCAGAGGCCGAGAGCCTTGGCCTTCTTCTTCAGGTCCTTGCAATACAGGAAGTGGTCGGGATCGTTGAAGTCGATAGCGCCGATGCGGGCGATGTTGGCCGAGATGCCCACATGGTCGTCGGGGATCCGCTGAGCAGCCCAGATGGCACCGGGTTCGCCCGGGCCGGGGCCGTTGATCTCAAACTGCCAGACCTCGTTCGGGTCGGCGACAGTCAGGCATTCGCCCCAGTCGGCATAGCCGTATTTTTCGGCCATCTCTCCCATCAGGCGGATGGCGTCGCGTGCGTTGTCGCAGTACTCGAGCGCAAGGCGTTCCAGTTCCTCAATCCAGAACACGCCGTTTCGGTTGATCAGGTCGCGGTTGCCGTCGTACGTTGTCTCGCCGATGGCCAGTTGCTTCTCGTTCATGCAGGGATAGGCCGTGTTGACGAAGCGGTAGGTCTGGAGGGCAGGGGGCACGATGCGACCGGTCTCATAGACGCCACGCGGATCCCAGGGTTCTTCCTTGTGAAGGATGTTGAAGAAATAAGGTTCCGTTTCGCCGGGGGCAAAGGTCTTCCGCGGCTCGATCGTTACGTAAGTCCGGTAATAGGAATCGCAGCAGTGCGCGGTCATCACGGAGCCGTCGCTGGAGGCCTTCTTGCCCACCATGATGGAGGTGCAGGCATCACCCGGGGAAACCGAGAACAGGAAGAGTGCCGCTACAGCGACAAGATAGTTATGGTGCAGTTTCATATTGTCAGGTTCATCAGAAACAAAAATACCAAAAAAACCTTAAAGATTGCTATCTTTGTGAGAACAAGGGAATAATAAAAAAGGCGCCTGAGGCGCCTGTGGAAACAACTGGATTCGAACCAGTGACCCCCTGCTTGTAAGGCAGGTGCTCTAAACCAGCTGAGCTATGCTTCCGGTTTGGGAGTGCAAAAATAGGAACTTTTTGATAAAAAGCAAAATAAGATGATGAAAAGGCATTTGTTCGTTGTGGTGGCCGTGGCGCTGATGCTGACTTCGGGTTGTCAGTTGCCGAAAGAGGCTTTGAATCCCCGTGTGACTGCGGCCATGGCGGCATTGCCGGATCTGGTGGATTCGTGTGGGATTCCGGTGCTGCAATACTGCTATTTCTCGCCGCTTGGAGAGGTACATGGAGTAGTCTGCAGTCGGGATACGGTCTTTGAGATTCCGCAATCCATTGACGAACAGAGCATTTTCCAGGCTGCTTCACTGAGTAAGCCTGTGTTTGCCTACATTGTGATGCGGATGGTGGACCGGGGGGAGATCGACCTCGACCGACCCGTCGCGGACTATACGGACATCGACAGGTTCGAAGATAAGGAGATGGCGGGACTGATTACGCCACGTATCGTGCTCTCCCACCAGACGGGCCTGCCGAACTGGGCTGTGAGCCCCTCTTCGGACGAATGGCCAACGAGTCGTATATCCTTCAAGTATCCGGTAGATTCCTGTTTTGCCTATTCCGGTGAGGGCTACGCGTTCTTGCAGCGGGCAGTAGAGGCCATTCAAGGCGCTCCGCTCGATGAGATTGCCCGCCGCGAAGTCTTTGAGCCGTTCGACATGCCGACCACTTCCTACGCCTGGTTACCTGCCTTTGACACGCTGGCATTGGTGGGATTCAACCGTGACGGTGAGAACCGCGGCCAGGGTCGTCATCCCCGTGCCAACTGCGCCTACACGCTGCGGACCAACGCTACTGAATATGCACGTTTCCTCCAGCTGGGTTTGCTCAAGGGGGAGGGACTCTCTGAAGCTGCTCACAAAGAGATGTTTACCCATCAGGTTTATGCCCAACGGTATGCAGATGAGCCGCGTGCTTGCGATTCTTCTGTTTTCTGGTGCCTGGGATTCGGAGCGGTCAGCGAACCGGCGGAAACCGGCGATTTCTACTGGCATTGGGGCGATAATGGCAACTTCAAGGCACTCTGGTTGTTACACCCTGTGACACAGGAGGGATTCGTTTATTTCTCCAACCGGGCCACCGGCCACGACCTCCTGGATTCCTTCCTCAAGGAACTCACCGGTGAAGAATTGCCATTGAACGACTGGATTCGGAATTAGACGCTCCACATCGCTCTGGTATTCGTCTTGCTCCCGAAACCGATTTATCGGTTTCGGGAGGGATGAGCAAAGCGATTTAAAAACCGAAAATCTCTTCGATCTGCTGCATGAGAGGGTAGCGGTCCCAGTCGGCGCGGTTGGCGAAGACAAGGACGAGGGCGTTGTCCTCGGGATAGCGGGCGGCAAGAATCTTGAAGCCACCGTTGTCGCCTGTGTGGTAGATGACTTCCTTGGTAGTATCTGTCTGAGGCTCAATAAACCAGCCGTAACCGTACCAAGTGTTGGGGCGGTTCTGGTAGTCGCTCCAAGGGCTGCCGCTGATGTAGGTATGCGGCGAATGCGCATCCACGCGAGAAGCCTCGCTAAGGACGCTGTTGGCCCGTAAAGCCTTTTCCCACTGCACGAATTCATGCGTCGAAGTGTAGATGCCGCCGTCAGGACGCGTGGCGAAAAATGTCTCTTCGCCGTAGTCATATTCATACCATTCTTTCGGGCCTGTAGACGTGGAGTCGGCGGTACGCTCTTCCGGCATTTCCTCTACATCGGCATACTCATAGCCATGAGACATGTTGGGAATCAGGTCCTGGTGGGCAGGGTCGAAATATAGGGTGTGTTCCATGCCGGCGGGCCGGAAAATGTGCTCCTCCACATATTCGGGGAAAGGCTGTCCGGAGACCTTTTCCACGATGGCGCCGCACAAAACGAAGGTCGGATTGATGTATTCGTAGTCCGTACCTGGCTGAAAATGAAGGAAATCGAGGTCAGGGAGGTAGGACATGGCCAGCGCTTCGTCGCCCTTGATCTTGAGCTCGCGCGGAATGCTGCCGCGGGCATCCGGCACACCCGAGGAGTGTGATAACAGGTGCTTGATCTGGATGTCCTTCCAGAATGAAGCCTTGAAGTCTGGAAAGTACTTGGACACAGGGTCTTCCAGTGAAAGCTTTCCGGCCTCTGCCAGCTGCAGGATGGCCACCGCCGTAAACTGCTTCGAGACCGAGGCGATGTTGAAGAAGGTGTTGCCGTCGATGGGAACCTTGGTCTCGATGTCGGCGATGCCGTAGCCTTTGTCGAAGAGTACCTTGTCGCCCTTCATCACCAGGACGGCAGCACCGGGTTCGTCAGCCGGGAAAAGGGTGGAACATAGTTTATCAAGCTTTTCAATTGCTTCTTTTTCAGGGTTTTGTCTGCAAGATGCCAGCATGGTGAGAGATATCAGGAACAGGAAGGTAAGTTGTTTCATGGGGCAGCGTGGTTATAGGTTTCTACGAAGCAGGTCGAGTGCATGCGAAGCGAAACGCTCGATGTTGACAGCGCGGGAAGATGCAAAGTGGACGCACTCGGCAGCAACGGTCACGCTGCCGTCGGGCAATTTCTTTGCTGCTGCCAGCCAGGCCGTTCCAACAGGTTTTTCGGGTGAACCGCCGCCGGGGCCGGCAATACCGGAGGTGGCGGCTGCGTAGTCGGTATCCAGGGCCCGCAGCACGCCGGCTGCCATTTCCCGCACACAGGCCTCGCTCACGGCGCCGTGCTGTGCCAATGTTTCGGGACGAACGCCCAGAACCCTCATTTTCACTTCATTGGAGTAGGAGGTGACAGATCCTTTATAGTAGTCGCTACAGCCTGGTACCGAGGTAATTAGCTCCGACAAGTGGCCGCCGGTGCAGGATTCGGCCAGGGCGAGCGTCTTGCCGGCGGCTCGCAACTTGTCGCCGATGACACGCTGGAGCGTATCTTCGCCTTCGCCGTAGATGGCTTCGCCCAACAACTCCTGCAACTGGGCCAGATACGGGGTGAAATCGGCTTTACCACCGAATTGGGTGAGACGCAGCCGGACGCCGATGGTCGGGTTGGGCAGGTAAGCCAGGTGGATATTGGCGGGAAGCGCATCTTCCCAGGCTTCAATCCGTTTGGCAAGCGTCGATTCGGGGATGCCGAAAGTGACGATGGTATGGTGTGTAATTTCTTCTAAATCAAAATGTTGACGGATGTCTGCCATAACGTCTGGCAAGAGACCGAGCGCCTCGAAAGGCACGCCGGGCAGCGAGTAGAGCGCGGAACTGCGATGCTTGCCAAGCCCGTAGAATGCCATACCGGGAGCTGTACCCAACTTGTTGGGAATGACCGTGCAGGAATCGGGAACCATCGCCTGGGCCCGGTTGGTGTCGATGAGAGGGATGCCGCGTGCCCCGAGAATACGCTCGATGTGGGCCATCTGTTCCTCGGACTTTCTGTATCCCTTGGCGCCGGACAATTCTCGGAGCGCGTCTTTGGTAATATCGTCCTTCGTGGGGCCAAGACCGCCGGTAACGATGACGATATCGGTGTGGTCCAGGCAGTTACTCAATTCAGAGAGGATTCGCTCGCGATCATCTCCAATGGAAGTCATATATCTCACCTGTATGCCCAGCAGATTGAGTTCCCGGGCGATGTGCGATGAGTTGGTGTCGACGATCTGGCCGATGAGAATCTCATCGCCAATGGTGCAGATCGAAGCGGTTTTCATCTCTTTTCCAAATATTTATTGATTCTTTTGATCAGATTGGGGCCGTAGTGGAACGGAGAGTTGTTGATCGCAATGAGGTCAGCGCCAGTGTCGAGAATCTGGGCGGCGCGCTCGGGCGAAGAGATTTCCGCGACGGCGATGATGGGCATCAGACCGAGCGTCTTCTCCTGGACGTCATGGACGAACTCCGCGTTGACCATCACCCCGTCGATGCCACTGCGCAGCATATAGTCGGCCAGTTGGTCGAGAACGTCCGGGGTCAGATCGGGGAAAAGCTTGAAAATGATAGGCTTATAGGTATCGTTGTAGCGGCGCAAATCCAGGAGATGGTCGATGACATGTGAAATGGACGTATTGAGCGACACGTTCAGAACGATGGCATCGACAAAGTCGTAGAGGAGCGAAAAAGACCGCTCCAGATCTTTGGTATTGCTCAAGTTTCCCAGCACGATGATGTCTTCCGTATGCTTTTGAAGGTGCTGGATGGCGAACATGACATCGCGCAGCGGGCCAATTTCCAGAAAACCGGGGGAATAGCAAGCGACCTCATCGGCATATTCTCCGCGTTTGTCGATACCGGCAGCGACGCCGATAGGGCTGGAGAAGGAAAGACCCATCAGTTCCTTTCGCAGGGTCGGCGCAGACCTTTTATATAATGCCTGCACGACGGGCCGAAGGAACGGCGCGATTTTCAGGATGCGAAGAGCAGGAACAATACGTTGGGCGGTCATAGTGACCACAAATTTAACGATTATTTCTCTTCGTAGGTTCCGTCGTTGAAAAAGACGATGATTCGGGCGATTTTTTTTCCAGATGGAACTGGGGCCGGTGCAGGTTCGGGGGTGAATACGCGATTCTCAGCGGGTTGTTCGGGTTCAAAATCAGTGTCAAACGATTGATTTTCAGCGAACAAGCCCTCTTCGCCAAGGGTATCGACTTCTTCAGGTTCTGTAAAAAATTGGCTTCGGGACTCGATTTCAGCTCCGGAATGGTCGTTTTTGTAGGGACGTCCCTTGCCAAGGATGAGCCACTCGTAGTTGACTTCGGGATAGGCGTTCATCATTCGCTGGAGGAATTCGAAGCTGGGCTTGTTCCGACCGGATAGGAGATGGGAGATGCCGGATCGTTGAATGCCCAGTTCTTCGGCGAAACGGGCGGGGGAGATGTTCTCCATAGTAAGAAACTGCTTGAGTCGGTCGTTCATTTCGGGCATTTTTATCGATGTACAAATGTAAAAAATTAAAGAGAAACCTGAAAGAAAAAAGTAAACAATTTTCACGGAAATAAACAATTACAATTGTAACCAAATAAACCCAGCACAAAACCGCATGGTTGAAGAAATGAAAACCATTAAAGATAGTATTTAGATAGTGCGTATAAATATTTGGGAAACAATGCAATAGATATTCTACATATACCAATATCCGGTTAAACCCCACTTTTTGTGAGAGATTTGACCAAAGTAATACTTTTATAATTACATGATAAAATACTGGGAATGAGGCTATTTATATATGTATATTATATTAAACGTAGTACTGTTGTAAAAATACTATCTATTTTATAGATAATCAGGTATTAGGACGGATGCAGGGTTGACACAGATGTAAACCACGATTCATGGGTGAATTTTGTAAACAAACATGAGTGACAAGATAAACTTGTATTTGCGTTTACAAAATCGTAATTTTGCAGTCCCATATCCATGGCTTATGGTACAAGAAATCCGCATCGCTGATTATGATTATCCCCTTCCAGAGGCTCGTATAGCGCGTTATCCGCTTGCCAGACGTGATGATTCACAGCTTCTTGTGTATACTGAAGCCTCTCATAGACTGCCTGAGAATCGAAAATTTCGCGATTTGGCGGCCTATCTACCGGAAAAATCGATCATGGTCTTCAATAATACCAAGGTTGTACCTGCCCGTCTCCTGTTTCAGAAAGATACAGGTGCCCTAATCGAGGTATTCTGCCTGGAACCGGCTGATCCACAGGACTATGAGCAGTGTTTTGCATCGACGGATTCCTGTGTCTGGAAAGCAATCATCGGAAATGTAAAACGCTGGAAATCCGGATTTTTAAAATTGTATATTGCTGAATGTCAGGATAATACGGTTTTATTGCAAGACATCGATCTGACTGCTGAGCTCGTCGAACGCAGCGGTCAGTCATCTCTTGTCCGTTTTTCTTGGAAAGGGGGTCTCTCATTCTCTCAGGTCATGCTGCATGCCGGACGTATTCCTATCCCTCCATATCTGAGAAGAGACACGGAAGCAATCGATTTGGAGCGCTATCAGACGTGGTATGCGCGACGAGAAGGATCGGTTGCAGCCCCGACCGCAGGGCTCCATTTCACGCAAAAAGAATTGCAAGATATTGATTTAAAGGGAATTAAGCGATATAACCTCTGCTTGCACGTAGGTGCTGGAACTTTTTTGCCAGTGAAAAGCGATACCATTAGCGACCACTCCATGCACAGCGAACCTTTTTCTGTATCCCGTGAACTGCTACTCGCACTGGCCCAGAAAGGGGAGACTCCGCTTATAGCCGTTGGAACGACTTCTACGCGCTGTCTTGAATCTCTGTATTTCCTTGGTATTCAATGCATTGAAAAAGGTGAACCCGGTATCGTCGAGCAGTGGGAGCCCTATAGGGAGGAGGGATATACCTATTCCTTACGTGATTCCATGAATGCTTTATTGGCCTATATGGATGCCCATCAGATGGCAGAATTGACCTCCAGGACGCAAATCATCATAGTTCCCGGCTATTCTTTTCGTGTCATCGACTACCTTGTGACGAATTTCCATCAGCCCAAAAGCACTTTATTGTTGTTGATAGGGGCTTTTGTAGGGGAGGCTTGGCACGATATTTACGGCTTTGCTCTTGACAATGGCTTCCGCTTCCTGAGCTACGGAGACTCGTCTTTATTACAACGAAAATTGAACAAATAGAAAAATATTTGAACAAATATGAAAACCATTTTTGATATTAACGAGCAGATTGTCAATGGTTTGCATTTTTCGAGTGGTTTATGGCTTTTGATCGGGGCCATACTCTTCGCACTGCTCTGTCTTTGCTTCCTTTTGACGACGCGGAACGGTCGTGTCAAGCCCCGTACCGTCCTTGTCGAGTTCGGATGGCTTTCCCTTGCCTATTTTATCCTATATGGATTGGGCTTCCTGACTTGTGATTCACATCTCTTAAAAGAACCGCTTTGGAAACCTCAAATGCCTGTTCTTTTCATCGTTATATCTGCCGCTGTGATTTTGTTCCTATGCAGTCTGTATTTCTTCAAGAGAAGGAAACGATTTGCAGATTTTGTCTCTGCTACGGCCATTCGACGTAGTGCTGCGGGTAGCGGAGCGGCTAAATATGCCTATGCCTTGCTTTTTGCCGGCATGCTGCTTTCCACGATCCTCTGCGGTATCCGTTTCGGCTGTGGGGACAGCTTTATCCATCTGCTGGTGCCTATGGCGACCGTAACGCTCGTTCTTTTGCTTTATCTGTTGACACACTGGAATTTCTGGTATCTGATCGGCGGCGTTTTCCTATTGGCATACGCGGTGCTTGTTATCCAGGCTGAACTCGTTGAGACACAGTATACTTTCGCGCCTCTGCTGGCATTGATCCCACTTTATCTGTCGTCCATCCTTCCCCTGCTTTCCCTGGGAACGCAAAAAAGATAGGAGGTCCCTATGTACGAATCCATACGCCCCTACAATGATGCCGAGACGGCGGCGGCTCTGAAAAGAGCCTCCAACAACCGTCTGATGGAGCAGATTTCCGCCTTTTTATTTCCCGGCAAGGACCCGGACATCCTGCGCAACACGCTCAATACGATCCATAGCGTCGACGATTTCCAGACGCGCGTTATGTATCCAGCCGTGCGCTCTATCCTGGGCAAGACGACGAAAGGGCTTACGTATGAGGGCCTGGAATGGTTCGAAGGGGGACGCTCCTTCACGATGCTCTCTTCGCATCGCGATATTGTGCTGGATTCGGCTTTTATCCAGTATATCTTCAAGGACAACAACCTCCCGCTCTCGGAGATTGCAGTGGGGGATAACTTGATTTACAATGAGTTTGTGGAGGATTTGATGCGCTCGAACCGGATGATCAAGGTGGTCCGCGGGGCGCAGCCGCGCGAACTCTATGAGATTTCCAAGGAATTGTCTTCCTACATCCGGATGCGGCTCCACGACGAGCAGCCGGCGTCCGTGTGGATCTCCCACCGGAACGGGCGTACGAAGGACGGCAACGACCGGACGGAGCAGGGATTGCTGAAGATGCTGTCCCTAAGTGGGGAACGAGACTTTTTCGAGAACATGAAGGACCTTTCGCTGATGCCGGTGGCGGTATCATACGAGTATGAGTCGTGCGGCGTCAAGAAAGCGTATGAATTATATGTCCGGCAGAAGTCCGACACTTACGTGAAGCGGCCGGGAGAGGACCTGGAAAGCATCGTGCTGGGCATCATGCAGCAGAAAGGGCATGTGCACGTGTCGTTCTGCCGTCCCGTGGCCGATGAAGAACTGGCTCGCTGTGCCGCTTTGGAAAAGAATGAACGGTTTCGTTCACTTGCTGCCATCATCGATGACCGGATCCACAAGGCGTGGCACATCTGGCCGACGAATATCATTGCGGCTGAGATGCTCAGCGGCGAAGCGCCGAGCGATCCGCACCTGACGGCCCAGTTCGAGAAATATATCAAGGAAGAACTCGATACGCTGCCCCGCAACGCCACTCTTCGCCGTAATATCCGTGAGATTCTCCTGCGGATATACGCGAATCCCATTATCAACCGATAAAAGCCCCGCCCGGGACAGTTTATTTCTTGTTTATAAGTCGCGTCGGAAGGTGCGATTTCTCTTTGTATTGATGGCGAAATTGATTAAATTTGCAGATTAAGGAAAGCATAAAGAACTGCAAAAAACAATATTCAAAATCAATACAAACCCATATGAAAAAGAACATCACGTTGAAAGAGGCTGTCGCACTGATTAAAGACGGCTCTTCGATTATGATCGGCGGTTTCCTGGGAACAGGCGCACCCAAGCAGATCGTAGACGCACTGGTAGAAAGCGGCGTCAAGGACCTGACCATCATCTGCAATGACACCGTCTTCGACGGCAAAGGCTGGAGCAAACTTATCGAGAACCACCAGGTGAAGGAAATCTACGCTTCCTACATCGGCGGCAGCAAAGCTTCCATCGAGCAGATGAACACGGGCCAGCTCAAGATGAACCTGGTGCCCCAGGGAACCCTTGCAGAGCGCATCCGCGCCAAGGGCGCCGGCCTCGGCGGCATCCTCACGCCGACCGGTCTCGGAACGGTGGTCCAGGAAGGCAAGCCTGTCATTACCGTTGACGGCAAGGATTATCTCCTCGAGAAACCCCTCGGAGCCGACTTCGCCATTCTGGGCGGCAGCATCGTCGATGAATCGGGCAACGTGTTCTATCGCGGCACGACCAAGAACTTCAATCCCATGATGGCCCAGGCAGCCGACACCGTGATCGTCGAGGCTGAGAAACTGGTGAAGGTAGGGGAGATCGAGCCGGAAGCCGTCCATACGCCCGCTTTGTTCGTGGATTACATCTATGTCGAACAATAATCCGACAGCCATGTCCCAGTACAAATCGATGATTCGTGTCCGCATGAGCGCCAAAGATGCGCACTACGGCGGAAATCTGGTGGACGGTGCCCACATGCTGCACCTTTTCGGCGACGTCGCCACCGAGCTCCTGATCCTCCGCGACGGGGACGAGGGTCTCTTCAAGGCCTATGACATGGTGGAATTCATCGCACCCGTGTATGCTGGCGACTTCATCGAAGCAACCGGTGAGATCGTATCCGAAGGCAATACCTCCCGGAAGATGGTGTTCGAGGTCCGCAAGGTCATCGCCCCGCGTCCCGACATCTCCGATTCCGCAGCCGACCTGCTTGAAGAGCCCATTATTGTCTGCCGTGCCAGCGGAACCTGTGTAACCCCCAAGAAATGCCAGCGGAAGTAATGGACAAGCTCATCATCACCGCCGCCATCTGCGGCGCCGAGGTTACCAAGGAACAGAACCCGAATGTGCCGTATACGGTTCAGGAGATTGTACGCGAAGCCAAGATCGCTGTGGATGCCGGTGCTGCCATCGTGCACCTGCACGTCCGTTGGGACGACGGTACGCCAACCCAGGATCGCGGCCGTTTCCAGGAATGCGAGGAGGCCATCCTGAAGGAATGTCCCAACGTCATCCTCATCCCGTCGACCGGTGGTGCCGTCGGCATGACGCCCGACGAACGCCTGCAGTCGACCGATACCACTCCGCTGCCCGAAATGGCTACCCTGGACTGCGGAACCTGCAATTTTGGCGACGAAATCTTCGACAATACCATGCCGACCATGCGTGCTTTCGGCAAGCGCATGATGGAACGCGGCATCAAGCCCGAATACGAGTGCTTCGAGATGGGGCATCTTGACACCATCCTGACGATGGCCCGCAAAGGCCAGGTTCCGGGTGCTCCCATGCAGTTCAACTTCGTTCTGGGTGTCCCTGGTTGCACGCCCGCCACGGTTGCGAACCTTTGCTGGCTGGTGAACGGCATTCCGGCCGGTTCGACCTGGACGGTGACCGGGGTGGGGCGTCACGCCTTCCCGATGGCTGCCGCCGCTATCGCCATGGGCGGCAACGTCCGCGTGGGCTTTGAGGACAACCTCTACCTCTCGAAGGGCGTGTTGGCCCAATCCAACGGCGAACTGGTCTCCAAGGTCGTACGCCTCGCGAACGAACTCGGCCGTCCCATCGCCACCTCCGACGAAGCCCGCGAAATATTGGGATTAAAGAAACGATAATCGATAATGACCAGGGCATAGCGGAGCGGGTGGTTTCCGGTGAAGCGACCTTTTTTCGGGAGCGAGACGGAAACCAGAGCGCAGCGAAGCCCGCAGATATTGAACATATAACAATAATTAAAGCATAATATGGCACAGAAACACGGAAACAAGTACGGAACGCACCGCGTCATTGAACCGAAAGGCGTGCTTCCCCAACCCGCAAACAAACTCGACAATAATATGGATGAGATCTGGGACAACGAGATCCTGATCGACGTCCAGACCCTCAACATCGATTCCGCATCGTTCACCGACATCCACAATTACGCCAAGCAGCAGGCCGGCGAGGGTGCCAGCGAAGAGAAGATCATGGAAGAGGTCAAGAAAGAGATGTTCCTTAACGTGGAACTTCAGGGCAAGCACCGCAACCGCCGCACCGGTTCGGGCGGCATGCTCCTCGGCAAGGTCGAGAAGATCGGCGACGCCCTCAAAGGCAAGATCGACCTCAAGGAAGGCGACCGTATCGCCACGCTGGTGAGCCTCAGCCTCACCCCGCTTCGCATCGATGAGATCATCGCCATCCGTCCCGATGTCGACCAGGTGGACATCAAAGGCAAAGCCATCCTCTTTGAGAGCGGCATCTATGCCAAGATTCCCGACGACATGCCTGAGAAACTCGCGCTCAGCGCCCTCGACGTGGCCGGCGCACCCGCACAGACGGCGAAACTCTGCCAGTATGGCCAGACCGTCGTCATTCTCGGTGCCGGCGGCAAGAGCGGCATGCTCTGCGCCTACGAGGCCAAGAAACGTGTCGGCGTGACGGGCAAGGTGATCGGCATCGCCAACAGTCCCCGCAGCACCCAGCGTATCAAGGACCTCGGCTTCTGCGACGTGGTGGAGAGTGCCGCCGGCATGACCCCCGTGCAGGTGTATGAGATGGTGGAACGCCTGACCAACGGCAAGATGGCCGACGTGACCATCAACTGCGTCAACGTGCCCGACCAGGAGATGACCGCGGTGCTCTGCACGAAGGACGACGGCGTGGTGTACTTCTTCTCGATGGCCACCAGTTTCACCAAGGCATCCCTCGGAGCCGAAGGCATCGGCGCGGACGTGAACATGATCATGGGCAACGGCTACACCAAGGGCCACGCCGAATTCACGCTGCAGGAACTCCGTGAGAGCCCGAAGCTTCGTAAGATCTTCGAAGAACTGTACGCTTAATTTTCACGCCATGAACGTTTCCCGCAGAAAAGAGCTCTTTCCGGAAGTGACCGATGCCCAGTGGAATGACTGGAAATGGCAGGTCAAGAACCGGATCGAAACACTGGAAGAGCTGAAAAAGTACGTGAAGCTGACTCCGGAAGAGGAGGAAGGGGTGAAGAAATGCCTCTCGACACTCCGCATGGCTATCACGCCGTACTACATTTCGCTCATTGACCCTGACGACCCGCACGATCCCGTGCGCAAGCAGTGCATTCCCACGGCTGCCGAGACACACCAGTCCGCCGCCGATCTGCTCGATCCGCTTCATGAGGATACCGACAGCCCGACGCCCGGCCTGACGCACCGCTATCCCGACCGTGTGCTGCTGCTGATCACCGACATGTGCTCGATGTACTGCCGTCACTGCACCCGCCGCCGTTTCGCCGGCCAGAAAGACGATGAAAGCCCGCGCGAGCGCATCGACAAGGCCATCGAATACATCCGCAACACGCCCGAGGTACGCGATGTGCTCCTCTCGGGCGGCGACGCGCTGATGGTGAGCGACGCCTGGCTGGAAGATATCATCCGTCGGCTGCGCGAGATTCCGCATGTGGAGATTGTCCGCATCGGCACCCGCACCCCCGTGGTGTGCCCGCAGCGCATCACGCCGGAACTCTGCAACATGCTCAAGAAATATCATCCGATCTGGCTCAACACGCACTTCAACCATCCGAACGAAGTGACGGCCGAATCGGCGGCTGCCTGCGCACGCCTGGCCGATGCCGGCATTCCGCTCGGCAACCAGAGCGTGTTGTTGCGCGGTGTGAATGACTGCGTGCATGTGATGAAGAAGCTGGTCCACGAGCTCGTCAAGATGCGTGTACGTCCGTACTACATCTATCAGTGCGACCTTTCGATGGGTCTGGAGCACTTCCGCACGCCTGTCAGCAAGGGTATCGAGATTATCGAAGGCCTTCGCGGCCATACTTCCGGCTATGCCGTGCCGACCTTCGTGGTCGACGCTCCGGGTGGCGGCGGCAAGACGCCCGTCATGCCGCAGTATGTGATCTCGCAGGCCCCGGGCAAGGTGGTCCTCCGCAACTTTGAGGGTGTGATTACCACTTATACCGAGCCTGCCGAATATCATGCGGAATGCCATTGCCCCGAGTGCCAGAAGAAACTCGAAGGTGTGGTCGGCCTGCTGGAAGGCCAGCGCATGTCGATCGAGCCTGCATTCCTGGAGCGCGTTGAACGCAGTAAGAAACGCAAGAAGTAATGCCTTTCACAGGAGAGATACTCAAGCACCGAAGCGTGTCGATTGTCGGCTTGTCGAAGAATGCCGGCAAGACGGAGTGTCTCAACTATATTATCCAGCGTCTGCCGCTCGACTATTTCAACGTGGCGGTGACGTCTATCGGGATTGACGGGGAGACCACCGACCAGGTGACCGGTACCGCCAAGCCCGAAATCACGGTCCGGGAGGGGATGTTTTACGCCACCAGCGAAAAGCATTTCCGGCAGAAACGTCCCCTCTCCGAACTGTATGATGTGAGTGAAGAGGACACGGCCCTCGGGCGCGTGGTGACCGCCAAGGCCCTGCAGGAGGGGAAGGTGCTGCTGAGCGGCCCTTCCAGCGCGACGGCCCTGAAGCGGTGGATGCAATCGGTGGAGGGGTTCGGCATCGACCTGATCCTGATCGACGGGGCGCTGTCCCGCCTGAGTACGGCCTCCCCGGCCGTGAGCGAAGCGATGGTGCTTTCCACGGGAGCAGCGTATTCCGCCAATATCCGGGAGCTGGTGAACAAGACGGCCTTCGTGGTCGAGCTCATCGGACTTCCGTCGTATGTAGGCCCGGAGCCGCGACTGCGCGTTTCTTCTTTCTCTGCACTGGATGCCGGAATGCTCAAGGGGCATCCGGTAGTCGAGGTGGAAGGCGCGCTGACCGACCGATTGCTGACCGCTGCCAAGAATGCATTGGGGGAGGATGAGCTCGAACTGGTCGTGGGGGATTTTACGAAGGTTTTCTGTTCGCAGGACCTCTATCGGGCTTTCCTGCGGCGGGGCGGACGGATTTCCGTCCGGATGAAAAGCCACTTGCTGGCCGTGTGCGTCAACCCCGTGGCGCCCAACGGCATTGTACTGGATTCGGATATCCTTTGCCGGGAGCTTTCCGCGAAGATCGGACTGCCGGTGTATGATATAGTTAAGAACGATTATGAAGTTTAGGGAGATCATAGAGAGCCCGTGTGGTGTCCGCTACCTGTTCGACGAATTGCGCCTGCAAAGCGGATTCGCACGCAAAGTGCTGCTGGACAGGGAAATGATGACGGATGCCGGGCAGATCGATGCAGCGTACGCATCTTTGCGGGAATTCGTCTCCCTGGTAGAGAAGGACCGCCGTCGCGTGGAGGACATCCGCTTCCGGCTGCAGGGGTTGCGCGACATCTCGGGCACCCTCGCTTCGCTGAAGGACGGTGCCGTGCTGGACGAGGTGGAGTTCTTCGAGATCAAGCACCTGGCCATGCTCGCCGAGTCGCTCGGACAGGGGCGGGACATGGACCGCGTCATATCGATCCTCGATCCGGACGGCCTGAAGATCGGGACGTTCTATTTGTATGACTCCTATTCCGGCGACTTGCGCCGGCTCCGCGATGCGGTGGAACAGGATCCGGAAGACGAACAGCTGCATGAACAGCTGCTCAATGAGGAGGACCGGATCAAGAAAGAGATCAGCAGCCTGCTCCGTCCGTATGCGGCCGTGCTGCAGGAGGTGCTGATGGCACTTGCCGGGCTGGATATATCCATCGCCCAGGCACTGGAGATAAAAGACATGGACCTGACCCTTCCCTCGTCGGGCCAGCGAACGGATATCCGGGGAATGTTCCATCCGGAAGTACAAGCGTCGTTGCGGTCCAGGGGACTTGCGTTCCAGCCCGTAGATTTTGATTTCGACCGGGGCGTTCCGGCTACGGTCATCGGGGCGAATATGGGTGGAAAGACCGTGGCGCTCAAGACTTTGTGCATGGTGCAATATCTCTATCAGTTCGGATTCGGCGTGCCGGCTGCCACTGCGACGCTGGTACCTTTCGACGATATCCGGTTTTGTATCGGTGACGAGCAGGATGCCCGGGCAGGCCTTTCGTCGTTTGCGGCCGAAATGCAGCGCATCGACCGTGCCATCGTTGCTGTGGAGCAGGGAGGACGCGTGCTGCTGCTGGTGGACGAACCGGCCCGCACCACCAATCCGGTCGAAGGTACAGCGCTTGTTGCAGCGCTGCTGCAGCGCCTGGCTGGGAAGTCCGAGCTGGCACTGGTCCTGACAACGCACTATACCGTCGCCCATGAGGGACAGTGCTGGCGCGTACAGGGTCTGGTACCTGGCACCAAGGGCCGCAGCATGGACTACCGTCTCGTAAAGACAGCGAGCCACGAGGTGCCGCACGAGGCCCTCAACATTGCCCGGGAACTGGGCATTGACGCCCGGTGGATTGAATTGGCAGACACATTAATGAAACAGCAATATGAATCAGAGTAAACTAGGATTGGACCAGCGAAAGGTCGACCGGGCGCGTCAGTTGGCCCGGACGATTGCACAGGACGTGCAGTCGTTCGCGGACGGCTACACGACGGTGGCCGTGGAGCGCACCATTTGCCGCCTGTTGGGCATCGACGGTGTCGACGAGAACCAGGTCCCGCTTCCCAACCTCGTTGTGGATTCGCTCAAGGCGGCCGGCGTGCTGGGACAGGGCGTGATGTTCTATGTCGGCAATGCAATGGTCGCGACGGGCAAGACGCCGCAGGAGATCGCCGAGGCCGTTGCCGACGGATCGCTGGACTTGACAAAGATCAGTTTTTCCGATAAGAAAAAGGTGGACGCTGCCCTGCAGCCGGTGATCACGGGTTCGATCGAGCGGATCCGTCGCCGTCGAAACCGCCGGGAAGAATATCTCAAGACACTGGGGGAGGGATCGAAACCCTACCTTTATATTATTGTGGCGACCGGCAACATCTACGAAGATGTGGTGCAGGCCGAAGCGGGTGCCCGTCAGGGAGCCGATGTGATTGCGGTGATCCGCACGACGGGCCAGTCGCTGTTGGACTACGTGCCGTACGGCGCCACCACGGAGGGTTTCGGCGGTACTTACGCTACCCAGGAGAATTTCCGCATCATGCGTACAGCCCTTGACAAGGTGGGCGAGGAGGTGGGCCGCTACATCCGCCTGTGCAACTATTGCTCGGGCCTCTGCATGCCGGAAATTGCCATCATGGGTGCCTTCGAGGGCCTGGACGTGATGCTCAACGACGCGCTCTACGGCATCCTGTTCCGCGACATCAACATGCAGCGCACGCTGGTGGACCAGTATTTCTCCCGCGTGATCAACGGTTTTGCCGGCGTGATCATCAATACGGGCGAGGACAACTACCTGACCACCGCCGACGCGGTGGAGGCAGCCCACACGGTGCTTGCGTCCGACATCATCAACGAGCAGCTGGCCCTGCTGGCCGGCCTGCCCGAGGAGCAGATGGGCCTGGGCCATGCCTTCGAGATGGATCCGATGCTCACCAACGGTTTCCTCTACGAATTGGCACAGGCGCAGATGACCCGTGAGATATTCCCCAAGGCCACACTGAAGTACATGCCGCCGACCAAATTCATGACCGGCAACATTTTCCGCGGCCACATCCAGGATGCCCTGTTCAACATGATCGGCATCTGGACCCACCAGGGCATCCAGCTGCTGGGTATGCCCACCGAGGCCATCCACACGCCGTTCATGAGCGACCGTTACCTCTCCATCGAGAATGCCCGCTACATCTTCAACAACATGCGTGACATCGGTGAGGAAGTGGAATTCAAGGAGGGAGGCATCATCCGCCAGCGGGCCGCGCTGGTGCTCGACAATGCCGTGGCGCTGCTCGAGGAGCTGGTGAAGGAAGGCCTGTTCAACGCGCTGGAGAAAGGCAAGTTCGCCGATGTGAAGCGCCCGAAGGACGGCGGCAAGGGCCTGGATGGCGTGGTCGTCAAGGGCGAGAACTATTTCAATCCGTTTATTGATTTGATGAAAGGGAGGAGATAACCATGAGTGGCGGACTTTATTCCATGGATGCCAAGGATTTCGACAAGACCTTGGACCTGACGAAAGTTAAACCTTACGGAGATACGATGAACGACGGGAAGGTGCAGCTGAGTTTCACGCTGCCCGTTCCCTGCGGTCCCGAGGCGGTGGAAGCGGCCAAACTGCTGCTCAAGGAGATGGGCTTCAACAATCCGCTGGTGGTCTTCTACCAGGAACTGACCCCGGGCTATACCTTTTTCAACTGCTATGGCAGCACCATCCATACGGTGGATTTCACCTCGATCTATGTGCCGAAAGTGGAATCGACGGTGATGGAGATGAAAGAAACCGACGAATACATCCGGCAGAACATCGGCCGCAAGCTGGTGGTGGTCGGCGCTTCCACAGGCACGGACGCCCATACGGTAGGCATCGACGCCATCATGAACATGAAGGGCTATGCCGGTCATTACGGCATCGAGCGCTACGACATGTTCGAGGCGTACAACTTAGGCAGCCAGGTGCCGAACGAGGACTTCATCGCCAAGGCGCTGGAACTGCACGCCGATGCCCTGCTGGTGTCCCAGACGGTAACCCAGAAAGATGTGCACATCAAGAACATGACGGAACTCATCGAACTGCTGGAGGCCGAGGGCCTGCGCGACAAGATGATCGTCGTCTGCGGCGGTCCGCGCATCTCCCACGAGCTGGCGAAGGAGCTGGGCTTCGATGCTGGCTTCGGCGCTGGAACCTATGCCGACGACGTGGCGTCGTTCGTGGCGCAGGAATTTGTCAAACGAATGAATACCAAGAAATAACAATATCAAAATCACTATTATTATGGACAAAGCTCAAATCAGAGAAACGATTGCACGCCGTGCGGCACTCGAACTCAAGGACGGCGACGTGGTGAATCTCGGCATCGGTCTCCCGACCGCGATTCCGAACTATCTTCCGGAAGGCGTCAACGTGACCCTCCAGTCGGAGAACGGCCTGGTGGGCATGGGCCCCGCGCCGGAACCCGGCAAGGAAGACAAGGACTACGTGAATGCCGGTGGCGCCTATATCACCGCCTATCCGGGCGCGTATGCGTGCTCTTCCGCCGATTCGTTCCTGATCATCCGCGGCGGCCACGTGGACTGCACGTTCCTGGGCGCCATGCAGGTAGATGAGAAAGGCAACCTGGCCAACTGGATGATTCCCGGCAAGCTGACGCCGGGCATGGGCGGTGCCATGGACCTCGTGGTCGGTGCCAAACGCGTGATCGTGGCCATGGAACATACCCAGAAAGGCAACCACAAGATCATGAAGGAGTGCACGCTCCCGCTGACCGCGGCGCATCAGGTGAACATGATCATCACCGAGATGGGCGTGATGGACGTGACCCCCGAAGGCCTCGTGCTGAAGGAGATCAATCCGGAATTCACGGTGGAGCAGGTACAGGAGGCCACCGAAGCGAAACTCATCGTCGCGAAGGACCTCAAGCCGATGGCCCAGTAACCGAAACCGCGATGGACTACCGTTTCCTGAAAGTGGCGGAAACGCCCGAGGGCGTGGTCACGCTGACCATCGCTTCGCCGGCTACGCTCAACGCGCTCAACACGACGCTGTTGTGCGAGCTGGAGGATTTCGTGGATACGCTCGACATCGAACGGACCCGCGTGCTCGTGATCACGGGCGAAGGGAAGGCCTTCGTGGCGGGTGCCGATATCTCCGAGATGGCGCATCTCTCCGAAACGGAGGGCCTGGTGTTCGGCCAGCGCGGATCCCGCGTGTTCAAGAAGATCGAAGACCTGCCGTTCCCGGTGATTGCCGCGGTAAACGGTTTCGCGCTGGGTGGCGGCTGCGAGCTGGCCATGGCCTGCGACATCCGCATCGCTTCGATCAAGGCTCGTTTCGGGCAGCCCGAGGTGGGACTGGGCATCATCCCGGGGTTCAGCGGCACATACCGGCTGGCCAAACTGGTCGGGCAGGGGGTGGCCAAGGAACTCATCTACACAGCCCGGATGATAGACGCCGATGAGGCGCTCCGCATCGGACTGGTCAACAGCGTGGTGCTGCCGGAGGAACTGATGAACGCAGTCGACGCGATGGTTGCTCTCATCCTGAAGAACGCTCCCCTGGCAATCAGTTTTGCCAAGACCTGCATCAACGAAAACTACGATCTCGACGTGGATGAGTCCATCGCGCTCGAGAACCAGTATTTCGCCAAATGCTTCGCCACGGCGGATCAGAAGGAAGGCATGGACGCCTTCCTGAACAAACGGAAAGCAATATTCAAATGTCAATAAACCTTCAATAGCTATGAAAATTTGCGTTATTGGAACCGGTACGATGGCCAAGGGAATCGTGAAGGCATTTGCCGCCAAGATGCCCGTCGTCATGAAGAGCCGTACCCAAGCCAGCCTCGACAAGGCCATGGCTTCCATATCGAAGGGCTACAGCAAGCTCGTCGAAAAGGGCAAGATTGCCCAGGACGCGATGGATGCCATCATGGCGAACATCACGACCACCACGGATTATTCCACCTTCGCTGACGCTGACCTCGTCATCGAGGCTGCCGTCGAGGATATGCAGCTGAAGAAAGGTGTGTTCACCGAACTGGATGGCATCTGCAAACCCGAGACGATCTTCGCCACTAACAGCAGCTCCCTGAGCATCACCGAGATCGCTGCCTGTACGCAGCGTCCGGCACAGTTCATCGGCATGCACTTCTTCAATCCCGCCGACCGCATGGCCCTCGTAGAGGTGATCCGCGGCCAGCTGACCAGCGACGAAGTGACCAAGTGCGTCATCGACCTGGCAACTTCCATCGGCAAGCAGCCCGTCGAGGTGAAGGAGGCCCCCGGATTCGTGGTGAACCGTATCCTCATTCCGATGATCAACGAAGCGGTCGGCATCCTGGCTGACGGTATCGCTACCGCTGAAGACATCGACAAGTGCATGATGCTCGGCGCCAACCACCCGATGGGTCCGCTGGCCCTGGCCGACCTGATCGGCAACGATGTTAACCTGGCCATTATGGAGGTGCTGTATAAAGAATTCGGCGATCCCAAGTATCGCCCGCATCCGCTGCTCCGCAAGATGGTGCGCGCCGGCCTGCTCGGCCGCAAGACCGGAGAAGGTTTCTACAAATATTAACAGAACCTATTTGAACACGCTATGAATTTCAATCTGAACAAGACGCAGGAGCTCTTCCGTCAGATGATCCGTGAGTTCGCGGAGAAGGAGGTCAAACCGTTGGCCGCCGAGATCGACGAGCAGGAGCGCTTCCCGCAGGAAACCGTCGACAAGATGGCCAAACTGGGCATCTTCGGCATCCCCGTACCCAAACAGTACGGCGGCGCCGGTGGCGACAACATCATGTATTCCATCGCCGTCGAGGAGCTTTCGCGCTGCTGTGCCACCACAGGTGTCGTGGTGTCGGCACACACGTCGCTCTGCATGTCTCCCATCCTTCAGTTCGGTACGGAGGAGCAGAAGATTAAATATGTCCCCAAACTTGCCA
>Ga0265298_10000302_pt1 | contig 75268 bp, 68 predicted proteins | sample AusTroGonzalo_MG_3_FD_193486 | JGI IMG/M metagenome (GOLD analysis project Ga0265298, IMG submission 193486) | Bovine rumen microbial communities from tropical cattle in Woodstock, Queensland, Australia - Gonzalo_01 | ecosystem: Host-associated > Mammals > Digestive system > Stomach > Rumen ... | reverse complement strand
TGAAGAACCATAATCTTGCAAGAGCAATCAGTTCCGTGGCATGGAGTGAGTTCTTTCGGATGATTACTTATAAGTGCGACTGGTACGGTAAGAACCTGTTGAAGAGTGGTAGATTTGATGCTACTTCTCAATTGTGTTCAGGATGTGGCTACCGTAATGCCAATACAAAGGACTTATCCGTTAGGGAATGGACTTGCCCCGGATGTGGTACTCACCACGATAGGGATGTAAATGCGGCCATTAACATCATGAAAATGGCTATAGAGAGAGATTTCCCCTCGGTAAAGGGGATGACGGGCGCGAATGGAGCCGACAGCGAAAACAATGCCGGGACGGGTTCCCTGGCATGTGATTATGCCTCCGATGAAACGCCAATGTAAAGAGTGAAAAGATGAAAATTCAACCACAAATTGCAGTTACCCATAAGAACATAACGGACCAGAAGTTCATGGCCATCCTCAAGGGTGGTGAGTATTTCAAGATGCTCATCGACCCTCACCGGCTCACGTCTGAAGGATGCATAGACAATATCACGCTGGACGCCAAAGGCCGGCGATGGCGCTGTCGCGTGGTCTTCCCTGTGGGAGCTACGCTCCATATCGAAGGGACGCTTGCGGACTGGCGGCCGTCCATCACGAAAGTCATGATGCCGACGCCGACCGGCGAAAAAGAAGAAATCCGCTGCAGGACCGCTAATACCCTCCTGGAGAGTATCGCGCCGCTCAGCGGTATTCCGGAGCGTCTGAAAAGAGTTCTTTCGCGAGACGCAAAGAAAACGGGCGTTACGCCCGTATCCGAGCTCCTTCCCTATGTAAAGATCATCGACAGCGCCGTCATCTGGGGAGTGGAGACTCATAAGAAAATCAATCCATTGGAAGGATTTACCGTCTACAGGTTGAAATTCGACCTGAACCCCGCCGGCGAGGCCTACGGCGTGGACGTGTCGGTCATCAACGACAGGAAGGAAGGACGAATCGTCCTGTCCATGCGCGTCGATGTCTACGGACTCAACAACAAAAAAGTGACGATGGAGAAGAACCTCGGACTCGGACGGACGGTTTCCGTCGACTGCAAGGCGAAAAAGGAGAAGAAACTCATACCGTCACTGCTGGTAGCGGAAGACCTGTACGATGCCCTGCCGGCCATTTACGGCAACCAGCGCAGTGAACAGAAAGTCATCGAAGGGCCCAGAAGCGCAAAGAAAAGATAAATTGTAATCATTATGGAAAAAGAATACATCGACCTCTGCCTTCCTTCGGGAACGCTCTGGGCTGAAACCAACGAAAACGAATACTATAACTGGAACCGGGCGAGGAAGAAATTCGGCGACCAACTCCCGACGAAGAAGCAGTTCCGCGAACTGCTCGATCGCTGCACCTGGACATGGGACAGCGACAGGAAAGGATTCCTCGTAACCGGCAGGAACGGCAACAGCATCTTCTTCCCTGCAGCCGGCGAACGCGGCACCCTGTTCGGCAAACCCAACGGGAAAATTTATTACCAGGGAAAACTCGGCAGATATGTATCGAGTTCTTATCACGGATTCATCTTCCGCTGCCGCGGGAGCTGCCTGGTGTTCGTCAAATTCTTCATAAATGTTTACGGAAGGTGCAACAAATACGGAGAATCCCTTTCCGTAAGACTTGTCAAGATTTGACATACTCCCGACGGATCGTGAAAAACCGGGCCTGTCGTAAGACAGGCCCGGCATTCCGTTAAACATTATTTCTCTAACCTCACTTGTCAACTACCCACGAATAAATTCGTGGGTAGTTGACAAATTAACGTTTACGTTGGTTCAACTTCGCGGACATCAGTTCCCTGAATTTTTTTTCGAGATAGACACATTCCAGGACACGCTTCTGGCTATAGCCGTCCAGCACGTCGAAGAACCTGGCTTTCCTGTTACCATCAAAGACAACAAACGTGTTCGTGCAGTCCTTGTAGTCAATCTGCGCAATGGCGGTAATCCGTCCTCCCTTTGTGTCAAGAAAATTATTCTTGATCGGCAGATACCGACTCCAGTTGACATCGCCGCCGATATAACCGTTGGCGAAACCGGCGTCTTCCTGGAGCTTCATCGATTTCTTTTCGCCGAGCTCATAAGCGACACCGAAAAGGTCCCACTGCTTGCTCTCCATGCAGAAAGGATACTCCTGCCCGAACTTTTCCGTCAGTTCTGCCGTACGGAGCTCCTCCGGCAACTTGGTGTAATCGTAATACCACTCCCGGCAACGGTTATAGACATAACCCTTGAGTTCCCTTTCGGCATAAGCCTTATATTCCGGCTGCCTGGAGAAAAATGAACATACCGCCGTGAATACCTCCTCATCAGCCGCACGTGTCGGGAAACACGGTATACCCCGACGGCGAAGTTCGCTGTCGATTCTGCCTGCCAGACGGGTCCAAGGACGGAAAATGGACTCGATCTCCTTCACCGCATAGCGGTGTTCACGGGAATCCAACCTGCCTTCGGCTTTCATCCGGACTTCAATCCTATCCAAAAGGTTCGCTTTAACCCTTTCAAGGTCCCCCTGGCTCATGTGTAACGTGCTGTCGTAAAAACGCCCCCTGTCAAAAACGGGAGGGTTCTGACTAATAACATAATTGAAAAGCGTGTCTTCGACACTCAACTTTTTGATCGCCATAATACATATAAAAATAAACCCGGCGGCGGGCCACCCTGACGGCAACCCGCCCCCGGAAAAGAAAAACTACTTGATGGAACGCCTGATGGCGTTGGCTTTCGGTTTCAGCGTAACACGGTCAACGAAAGCCGCACGGTTACCCTTATGGTCGAGGCCCTTCTCGTCACGGTACAGGAAACCGTTGGGCGCGTGGACAACCGTCCTCACACCCAGTGCCTGCCCCGCAAGTGCGCCGGCCTGATCGATACCCGTCTGGCCGCCGGTCCTGATGCTGGAGATGGAAACACCGCGTTTCTTCAGCTCCTTGAAGACCTTAAGGACGAACTCGTTGCACTGTTCCTGCGTCACGCCGGAAGGCGCAAGCGTGAAGATGCCGTTACCGGCGACATTCACGCCAATCTGGTAAGAGCCATCGACATAGCCGTCAGGAAGACGGGAGACGATATTGTCCGCCGCCGCCTTCACGGCCTTGGCGGAAGTATCCAGTCCTCCCTTTTCCTTAAGGACCAGATCAGTCTGGATAAGCGAATCCCCGGCCGCCTTGGCGGTACAACGTTCACCGCCGGTGTTGAAGTCCAGCGCAAAGGCGAACGTGAAATCCACATCCTCCGCATTGGCGTTCTCACGGGTGCGCTGGGCGTACCCGCCTTCCGATTCCGTCACGATAAGGAACGGAACGTTCTCCTTCTCCCTCGCGGATTCCTCCGCAACGGACACGGACTCAACCTGGGAAACAAGAGAACTGCGTTTCTCCATGAGAATCTCACCGAGATGGTTCGAACCCTCGCCGGAAGCAAGGTCGATACCCCAGTAGGTGTCACCCCAGGTATTCCCTTCGACAAGGTTCATACCGTCAGACTCGATGAGTTTCGTACGGAGCACCTCGTTGGAATCGAACTTGACGCTGACGACGTCCCTCATGACGTCTACCTTAACGGACTCCCAGTCAGGACGAAGTTCAACCTGTTTGCCCAGCCGCTTGGCCTCGGCAGGGGAAAGGTCAACGAACTTCTTCCTGTCCTCCTCCCTTGCACACTTTGCCGCCTGATAGGCGTTCTCGGCTGAAGGATAAGTGACGCCCTCGTATTCAACCGGGGTCTTATAGAAATTGCTGAGGAAATAATAATCCCCACGGAACTGCTTCACGGTCGATTCCGCATCGAGGTCCACCTTCGGCGCCGCCGCAGGCTTCGCCTCGGGTTTCGCCTCGACGAGCTTATCCTTCTCTTTCCCTGCAGCCTGTACCGCACCTGCGGATTCCGCCGTACCCGGAACGGGTTCCACCTTCGGCTGGGGCGCGGTCGCCTCAGTCACGGAAGTATCCTTATCGTGAACGACCGACTCGGACTCATCCTCGCCGACCTTCATCCTCCGGACGGCATCCCGGGCGCTTTCCATGGCCCTTGCCACGAGGAACGGAGTCATGTCGTCGGGGGAAGGGACGAGACGCTGGTCTAACCGGTACTTGCGGTCGGTGGAGGTCATCACAACATCGATAGCCAGCTCGCTGACCTCATCAGACTTGGAACGGATGGTCTCCCAACCGGACTTCGTCCCGTCGGGAAGGATATAACGCATCTGCGTATAACCGGTAAAGCCGTCATTGGCGTCCTCATGCCCGTAATAGATATCCTCATTCCCGTTCTCGTTGAGACGGCTCTTTCCGTTGACAAAATCCATCTGGCGGCCTACATCATGCTCGTCCTCGGCATACTCGACGGAATTGGAAGAAAGCAGGTTGACAAACCCATTGAGGGACTCCTCCTTCCCAATGACCTCGGACTCGGGGACAAGACGCGTCTCGACCTTGATGGACTTGGCACGCTCGCAGTACGCCTGAAGGGCGCTGATGAAATCCGCCAGCTTGTCCTTGTCCGGATCGGTACTCCGGACGATGAACCGATTGGCCTTTTCGGTCCTGCCGTCCTTCATCATCTCAATGAGTCCGAGACGGTAATTGAGTTCCTCACAGTCGCTGAGGCGCGTCTTCGGATGCGTTTCGCAGAAGGTGTTGTACTCCTTGATCTGCGCGGCGGACATACCGTCCGCCCACCTGGACTCCTTCAGCGTATAGACGGTGCCGTCCTCAGCCATGAACGCCATCTCGTGACGGGGCGCCGTCTGGCCGGAAGCAAGATAATAATAATCATACGGGCCGAAGGCATAGACGAGGTCGGACGCCTTGATGTTCAACTCGCCGACCTTCTCCAGGGAAGACTGGTACCTGGAAGTCTTCATGACGGGCATCCGCTCGATAAGCGGGAGTTCTCCCTTGGTCACCTTGGTGTTATCCACCATGCCAAGGAACGAGAAGACCACCTTCTCGGCCTTCTCTGCAAGTTCCGGCGTGACACCGGGACCCAGGTCGATATGGCCGTCCTTCATCGGGATATAAAGCTTGCGCCCGGACATCGTGGCCGTCGCTGCCGCGACCTTCAGGGAAAACTTCAGGTCGGCGATAAACTCACTCTCGATGGTATACTGACGGTCGTCCGCCGTGGTATAACCCACGTATTTCTGCTTTCCGTAATCTTCCTTCGGAAGCGTGATGCAGTTAAGGGGAAGATAAGTCCCGCGTTCGAGCATGTCCGTATAACGGTCCACCGAACGGAGATTGAGCATCGAAGCATGAGGGTTGGCCACCTTCTTGCCGTTGACGAACATCTTCTCCATGAAAATATTCCCCAGGTTGTACGCGAAACCGCCATCTCTGGTAGTATGACCGGCAAGACACAAGGTCTGGCCATTGCGCATGGCGACCGTCCGGGCCGAAGCATCCGCAAGGACGATGGCGTCGATAAAATTCGCCGCATCGTTGTCAAGACGATAGGAACAAGGCATGTAATCGGCGTTGACCGCCTCGATGCCCCTGTTGTTGAAACGGACCGGGACCCCCCACGCGCAGACAAACTCCTTACCGTCCGGACCGACACGGGTAAGACCCGTGAGGTTGGTCGAGTTCGCCCGCTTGTTGATATAAAGGTTCCGTCCCGTAACAGACCCCAGGTCGGTAGGGAAGAGGAAAACATACTCGTTGGGCTGGCCGACACCGTTGTTGTCCGGAATCTCGGGACGGCCGGCAATCTCACGCACGAGTTTTTCCGAACCGCCATTATCGTCCCACTGCTCCAGGCTCTTCTTGCCCTGGGGGAGAAGGGCGGCATCTGGCACGTTCGTCCCGACAAACCATACGCCGTCCGCAAAGCCGGTACCCTTCTGCGGAAGACCGTCCTGCACGAGCTCGTACGCGACCTTCGTACCGATGGCGGCACGTTTCTTCCGGTTGGCCGCCTCGATGAGGCTGCGCTGCTCGTCCTCGGCTTTCTGCCGGAGCATGACCAGATGTTCGACCATCGCCTTGCGCTCGGCCGTGAGGACACGTCCGAAACGGTTCTCGCCCCGACCATCAAGGTCGGTGAAAAGACCATGGTCATCCCGCTTCACGGGCATGACGATCTCCCGGTCGGTAAGAGAGGTGAGCCGCTCACCAAAGAGAACATTCGAGCGTACCATCAGCCGGACGGCACGACGGAGAAGATACTCCTCCTTCTCCCCGGACACGACGGAACCAGGACCATAGGCGTATTTGGAAGCCAGGTCCTGAAGGACACTGAAACGGCCGCTCGCGGCACTGATGGTCTTGAGCACATCCGGCGTGGCCAGGCCGTTCTCCTTCGCCGCAAGGGCGATGAAGACCTCCTGCGCACTGTAGAAGAACACGTTGTCGATATTCACCGGGGAAGGGAAGCGCTCCGATACGAACGGATAAGCGATATCGTTCTCCTTGTCATAGAAGGAAAGGTTGTTGCACTGGGGAACATCCCAGATGGTCTTCGGCTCGGCGAAAAGATTCTCCGTCCTGATGGAATCGGACTCGCCCTGGAACAAGTCATAAGAGAGTTTGCGCCCCGTCTGAAGGACGGAGAGCTGCTCCTCCATGGACATGTTCTCCTGGACATGGATAAGCGGCATCTTACGGCCGGCATAGGACGCGGCGGAGAGAAGGAGCGCGTTGTTCCTATCCTCGTTGACGGAGAAACAGACGGCACCTGCGGGCCTGATGCCATGCACGTCCCTGAACTTCACTTCCGAATCAAGGTCGTCGGCGTTCTTCAGAAAAGACACCGTCTTGGCGTTCTTACTCAACACCGGGAACGCATCATAGAAATTATCCATGCACAGGACGCTGATATCGGCGTTCTTCGGCTCCGCCTTCGATATCTGCTTCGCAGTCCGGTTCTCATAGTCCCAGTTCAAGACGACGCCGCCTTTCTCCCGGACATAACGGACGAGCATCCTCGGCGTACCCAAACCGACATGGGACGAGTAAGGAGACAGGCCGCCCGTCACCAGACGCACCTTCGTTCCCTCCGGAATGCCGGAAAGGATGGAATCCATACGCTTGGAGAATTTCGCATAATCCTCCTCGATTTCGGCCTTCGGCTTGACCGGGGCCTCGAAACGCTTTTCGAAAGTCGTGTTCTCGGACCCGTCTTCGTCAACACTGACATGACGGACGGTCTTCTGAACCATCCGCTGGCCGGGAATACGGCCGCCGATAGTATCAGAACCGAAAACCAGGATATCCAGTCCTTCGGCCGGTACCTGCGAACCATCGACGTGGAACCCGTCAGGTTCGTCCATCACGGCTCCCGGGCTCATCGCGGAAACGACCATGTACTGCGGCTTGGAGAAAAGCAGGACGGGATTATTGATATAACGCGCAAGGATATGCGCGGGGGACGGAGCCCCGTCCGCGTCATAGATGCTCCGGCCCATGGAGGCGTCGTCGCACACCAGCGACGCACCGACGACCTTGAGGTCGCGGAGGTCGGCGTCAAGACAGATCTGTTCCCGTATCCAGTTGAACTGGGAACGCAGGTCGCGGATCATCTTCTCCTTCTGGGCCTTGGGAAGGTCCACGTTCATCAGCCCGCGATTGGTAAGGTCGGCGAAGAGCGCCTCCCAGTCCATCTCGTCACGCAATGCACGTTCGTACAGGTACGCCGCCTCGGCACGCGTCTCCACGACGACCTTCGCCGGAGGCGTGGTGCCGAAAGGACACTCGAAAGTCTTCCAGGGGGAATCCTCTGCTGAAAACCGTTCCGCAGAGCCGGTAGAGCCGTCCGCTCCTGCGTTACCGCGGGACTTGACGGGATTGAACGAATCAACGTGAATGAACCGCTCGCCAAGACGCTCGCGGGCCGTGATGTCGGACTCGGCCGCATCCTTGCGCGTGAAGTCATAAATGACCTGGTACTTGCCGACGCCCCGCTCGTTGACGGGGTTTTCCTCAAGATAATCGATATACGCGGAACGCACCTTGTCAAGGAACTCGCCAAAGTAGTTCTCGCCTACGGCCTGGTCGCCCTTGACGCTGCTGCGGACAATCCGCACACCGAGGCTCTTGCCATCATACTTCTCGGAAGCCTTGTCGCCGGCCCAGTAGATGTCACCGGAACGGGCAAGGAAAAGCAGGCGGGCGCCCAGCGACGGGTCCTCCTTCAGGATATCGAGTGCGTTCTTAACGTCAAAAACAAACCGATCGCCGACAGTGTCGTCGATAGCATTCACGGAAAGAGCCCTGAGACCGAGCTTCAAAAGCCTGGGGTCGTCAAGGATGACATCGTTTCGTAACAACTGCTTATTCATAACAATAATCGTTTAATCACATTCCTTTCTTGGCAACAACGGAGGAAGGCCGGGAAACCTTCCTGTCCAGCTCCGCCTTCAAGGCGGCCCTGGTCCTTTCGAGGGACTCAATCTTCGGCCGGGTAGCATCGAGCATCGACTCGGTCGCCTTGCAGAGGCGGTCGACAGAACCCGGCTTGAGCATATTCAACGGGACGGCAACGGTACGGAGCGTCTTCTCGGACTTGCCGATGACGGAGAGTTTCCCGTTCTCGCTGGCAACGCGGGTGGCCATGACGGTCGAACCCTCGAAGAGCTCCACGCGGACGGGAGCATACAGCGGAACGGACATCCCAAAGCGCCCGTTGAGACTCAACATGCGCATCTTCTTGATCCGTCTGTAAAGGTTATCGAGCTCCTTCCTGTCGAGGCTGCCAAAGGCAGTCCTTGACAGACCGTTCCCGCTTTCAGGAGTGTAGACGAGATAAAGCGGCAGCTTTTCGCTGTCCGCCAAATCATCAACCTTACGGTCGATGAAATACCTGTATTTCCCGTCAGCATCACCTTCCAGTTCAAACCGGTCATAAAGGGAATCCGCCTGGACGCGATATCCGTGAAGGTCAATCAGATCGTGGCAGATGGACGATATCTCCGAACGGAGCGAATCGGTGTCGAGCCTCTCGGCCGCATCCGCCTGACGGCGGGCGTCCATCTCCTGCACGAAACACTCATAGACGCATTTGCCAAACCCGTACTCCACATTAAGGGAGGAAACGGGAATGTTCTTCATCTTCGGAGCGGCTTCGCCGTCCGGAGAAACCGCCAGCGAGAGATACGCCTTGTCCTTGACGGCATAAATGCCGACGATACGGCCTTCCGGCGTCTCTGACTCGGTCATAAAACTCACCAGATCCTTCCCGTCACCGTACCTTTTCAGAAGAAGGGAAGCAAGCGACTCGTTCACCTTCGCGGAAGGTACCTCGACGGGCTTCAGCGAATCAGCCGCCGAGGTGCCCCACATGGCATAACGCGATGCCTTCTCGCAACGCTCGATGACGCCGGTCATCAGGAGGAAATATTTCCCCCTGTCCTCGTAAAGATTCTCACCTTCGAACCAGCCGGGCCCCTTGCTCTCAGAATTGTCCTTCGGCTTCACACCAGAAAGGAACCCGTCGATGGACTTTTCGAGCCATGCGAGGTAATGGGCGTCGTCCTCCCTTCCGGCGGGTGCGAAATCAACGGAGTGATAACGCACCCTGCTGCGGAAGATATCCAGGTCGGACCTGCTGATGCCGGAAAGGACATCGGCAAGGTCGTCGGGGTCCAAACGGAACCCGCCGAGGTTGATCTCCATGGCGACGTCCCTCGCCAGAGCATCAAGATTGTAATTCATCTTCGTTTCCATGGCACCGTTAGTTCATACGGGGTGAATAACGCATCTTGCGGTTCTTCGCGGCTTCGCGCACACGGCTGCTGAGCCGGTAATCGTTGGCAAGCGTATTAAGCATCGTCTTGATGTACTTGTCACACTTGTCGGCCAGGTCGGAAAGGACCTTGCCGGGCAGCTCGGCCACCCTGCGTTCGCCCCTGCTCGAGGTAAGGCTGATATCATTCTTATCCACCAGGCCGTAACAGATGTCACCGGAATCGTAATTGAAATACACGTTGGCGATATATACTTCCTTCCCGCCCATCAAAAAGGCAGGACGCATGTCCCGTTCAAAACAGATGTTATCATGCATCACGGATGATGCGATGGCTCTGAGGTTCTGGTCTTTGTTGAGGATAGCCATAACTCAAACACATTAAAAAGGTTTATACTAAATGCCAAGCTTACGCATGGCCAACTTCACTGCAATCTTCTTCGCGGGCTTGGACAATTTCCTGTCCACCTCACGTACGCCCTTCTCGAACTCCTTCACCCTGCCACGGACCTGACGGATCCCGTCGATGACGGATACCGGTTTCCGGGGATCGTCGTATAATCTCCTGAGCGCCATATCCCTACCCCCCGAACTTCTTCATCACGGCCTTCGTCACGGCCTTCTTGACCTTGTCGGCCTTCTTCGTTGCCTGACGCCTGGTATTGTCAACCCGTCCCTTGACGGACCTGTCATCCGGCCTGCGGCCGAAGATGAACGACTCGAACGGATTGATGAAGACCGACGTCTTCACCGCCTTGCCATCCTTAACGGCACCGCCCTTCGAGGCGTACGTGCCGAAGAACTGCGGGTTGAGCTGCAGAAGTAGATCCTTGAGTTCGTGGACCTTCGGAAAACCGCGCTGGGAAATGGCCTGGAACTCCTCTTCGCTCAACTGCTTGGTCTCAAGGCGGGTATGACCGCCGACCGTCGAACGGATAAACATACTCTTCGACTGCGGGTCGATAGTCATCTCCACGTTCTCAATCTTCGAGACGTCATGCACCCATTCGCCGAGCTTCCTGTTATCCATCGCACCCATGCGCTGGTCGGTGGCGCGTCCGTTGATCTCGTTAAGCGGAACGCCGTTTACCTTCACGGCTTCGCCCGGGATATCCTGACGGTTAATCATGAAGAGCTTCCCGCCCGGGGAACGGAAAGGACTGTCAGGATTGTTCGCGGCGTCCTCAAGCATGCTCAGGCGCACCTTCGACTCGGGAATTCCGCATTCCCGGCTGATGCCCTTCGTCGCAATGGCCCTGTCGGCCGTCATCAGCGTACCGAGGGCCTTCGGATTGGAAAGGTCCACCTCGGCAAGAAACTGACCCAGCCTGAGCTCCGGACGGTCGCCATAAACCATCCGCGCATTGGAAGGAATGCAACCGTTGACGGCAAGGGACTTGAGGTCCGTCTCGTTGAGAACAATATAGGCCTTGTTCCTCTTCAGCAGCAGGTCATCGGAAAGTGACACGTCGCGGAAATCATATCCGCTATGGGAAATGAACCGTGTGAATTCCATCGTCCGGCCGGTTTCGTTCTTCATTCCGTCGGTGAACTTCGTCACCAGACCTGGCGAAGGTTTCAGCTGATCGCTCTTACCGCGCACGAAGTCCGCCATCGCCTCGTGTCCCTGCACGTCGGCGGGGATCTTCATCAACGCATGCGAACCGGAGGTCACGGACTCATTGACAAGAAAAGCGCCGGTGGGCAGCTGGACGACGGACGGATTGAGCGCCTCACCCGAGACACGCTCGGAGACGGCTCCATCCACCGACACGCTGTCGGTGATGAACGTATTGGCTACGGTGGCGTTCTGAGTCATCCATTTCGGGACCGGCTTCCCGGCTTCCCGCATCGCCTTCATGTCCTGGACATGCTGCAAAGCCTCCTCGTAGGTCTTGCAGCCGGTGACCTGCCATTGGCGGGTCTCCGTCAGGGACCGTACCACATCGACTTTATTCTCGGCGACGGGGAACAGCTTGGAAGCGTAATCATGCGCCAGGTTGACATCAAGGGTGTTGAGATACAGCTTGCCGTCCTTGCCCTTGGAAACAGAAGCCAGCCAGTCGGGATGCCCGTCCTCGGCAAGCTTCAAGGAAACCATTCCGGCGGAACGGCCGTCCAGCGGGACGGAATAAACGACGGAGTTCCCCTCGCGCACGGCACGGATGGCACCCTGATGCCCGTTGACATCCATCGAGATGGAATCCGAGAACATGTCCTCCAGACGTGCCTTGACACCCTTCGGGAGATTCTCGATACGCCAGCCGGTCTTCCTGTCATAAAGGAGTTTGTAACCATGCCTCCGGACCGCCTTCTGGAAATCCTTCACGGTGCCCTTGTCGGCCGCCTTCAGAATCTCATACCCGCCGAGGGCAAGTGCGCCTCCGGCAAGCACTTTGCCGAGGGCGGACTTGACACGGGCCTTGCCGCTCTTTTGCGCCTGCTTCTCGAGACTGCGCTGTCTGCGCTGCATCCTGCGCTCCCTGCGCTCCTGTCGCCTCTCACGGGCGTTCCGGAAGACCTTGACGCCAACACGGAAGAGCTCATAACCGCCGAGCGCGACGGCCCCGCCCAACAAACCGGCAGCCGCCAAACCAATGGTGGCTATGAGAATCCGGATAACCCATTTGCCTAAAATACGCAACATCAGACTAAAAATTAAAGGGTCAAACATATCGCCGGGAACCCCCGGTACAGGCGGCTAGCGCCTGTAACCGAGAACGTTCTCACGGCGGGGAGCCATGGCAGCGGCGGCCTTCATACGGGCCTTCTTCTGCTCAGACTTCTGGAGAGCCTCCTGGATACGCTTGGTCATATCCTCGGAGTAAAGGACGGCATAACCACCCTTGGACTGGTCCGGTACTGCGAAGGCATCGTACTTTCCGGTCTTGACCAGACCGCCGAAGCCCCTGCGGTAACTGTCGAACTCCTTCTCGGACTTAAACTCCAGGGGAGTCTTTCCGCCGGCCACGAAGACTACGTTGACCTCCTTGCCGGCCTTGTTCTTCGCAATGCCGGTACGGACCTGCATGGGCTCGTAACGGACCTTCTTCTCACCGTCGACCATCTCGTTGAACTTACGCATGGGCGTAACGTCGGCCGAGCCGGTCTCATCGAGGATGGACACGGTATAGAACTCCTTCTTCCGGGTAGCGACGTTATACCCCTCGACGGGGACCAGCGCGTTGCCGAAATCACGAAGGTTCTGACCGGCCTCGTTGAGCTTGAGCACGCCGTTCTCACCCTCGGTGAAGATGTTCAGGCGGACGCTTCCGGCCATCGCGGCCTTCAACACGTCAGGAACGAGCGCCTCGGAAGAGGACGCCTTCAGCTCGGCGAGGTCAATGGCATTATAGGTCGTACGACCCTCCTCAAGGTTGAGCGGGACCAGCTTCGCACTCCCGGTTTCGGGATCATACTGGGCCTTTCCGCAGAAGTTCACGGCCACGCCGCAGTCGGTCTTGACATAACCGTCGACAATGAACACCTCACCATCCAGGATGGCCTTCTTCTGCTCGTCCGTAAGCGAACCCGGATTGCCGGGATACAACTGCTCGCGGTTGACACCGACCTTCTCGAGTTCGGTCCGGATGTCGGCGGAAACCTTGACGGGTTCCTTCGCGCCGGATTCGGGCGTCAGGCCTGCGGCTGGCGCCTGGGCGGAGTCATCGCCGGCAAGCAGCAGCGGACGGTAGGCGTAGGTCGTGACGAACATCTTGTGGGTGTTGTCCAACTCGACGGGCTTCCCGTCCTTACCCTTCGGAAACACGGCCCGCAGGGCGGTGTTCACGGTAATGGGCTCGCCCTTGACGTTGAACTTCCTGGCATCGTTATAGGCCATCGGGACGACAGTCACCGTAACGGGCACGGCCATACCGTTCTTCAGGCCGGACAGCGTATTGCCGGTCTGACGGCTAAGATCGAGCTTGAAGTTTTCCTTGAAGTACTTCTTCACGCTCTCGGGGAACCAATCGAGGAGCTTCTTGCGAATCTCGTCGTTATTCCCGAAATCGCGGCCGGCGGAAGTTTCCTGATTCTTCCGGCTCACCGCCTTTCCACGTTCGTTCTGCGAACTGATGTTTTTTCCAATTCCCATAATGCTAGATTTTAATTTGTTGAATAACTGTATTGGTCGTATTGTTACTGGTATCCTTCCCTGTCCTACGGACTTCCGCAGGGACCCGTCCGTTCATCCTGCTTTCCAGGGCATCCGTCACGGCCACGCCCGGTCCGTCCCCAGGGCCGCCCGGAGGGTTTCCGCCCGATTTGATGGCCACAAGATAGTCGTTGACATCCTTATAACCGGCGAAAAGGCCGCTGCCGTCCGAACAAAGACAGGGGAATCCCATCTTCGATGAAAGCGCGGCCACCTCCCCAAGCATCGCCATGGACGCCTTTTCACCCGCACGCGAACGTACGTCGTTGTCCAGCATCGACACCACCTCCCTGTGAAGGGAGAGATAGGGAACCGCCAGGGACGCGTGGCTCGTGGAGTTGAGCACCACAATATCCGAAGACGGGAACGGTCCGTTCCCGGACATCTTCGACAGTTCGATGAGCGACATTGCGTCGAACATGCCCTCCACCACCTGCACCCTCGAAGAGGTGACGGCACCGAGGGTATTCAACACGGCCGTAACGTTATGCAGCTCACGCTGCGCAAGGCGCCTGCCCCTCATCCCCTCCAGATAAGACACCGCACAGGGGATGGCGAACGGAGCAATACCGCTGAACTTCTGCGTCACATTGATGTGAACGTCGCCGTTGGACGGATTCACAAAAACCCTTTCAACGATTCCCGGCCCCTGTCCCCGGAAGGAAACGGTACGGCAGGGAGCCGTCCCGTAACTGGTGATGACAGAAAAGAAGGCGTAATCGTTAAGCTTGATGCCCTTGCGGCCCGGCAGGTCGACGGTTCGGATGGCATAACCGCCAAGTTCGTTGAGAAAACCCACGGCCCCGTGGACCGGATCCTGCCTCACCGGCATGCCGGATTTGTCGACGACCGGAAGGCCGGAACCCGGGGCGATCATGTTCTGAGGGCCCTTGTTGAGGTTCGTATAGCGGATATACGAAAGATACCGCGAGAAAACCTCGTCGGAAATACCTCTGCTGCGGGCATACCGGACATACTGGTCAGGGACGACACCCGCAACAAGCGGGACGGCGCTCTCAACCCGTATGGACGGATAGGAATCGCCCTTGGTACGGGGAATCGGACGCTCCTGGTCGGGCAGGGGAGTCCTCGCCTGACGGTAGGACGACCGGTCGGGGATAATGCCGCGGCCGAGGATGATCCTCGAAAGGCCATCCATCACCTCGAGATAACCCTGGCGCGGAAATGCCTTCTTGTAAAACTCGATATTGTCGCCCTTCTCGCCCGTGGCCCAGTCCTTCCACATGTAAAATCCGGTGTCGCTGTTCCTGAACCAGGAAAGCGAAGCGTGCTGGTCGTTGCGCAGGGGATTGCAGCAGGCATTGCGGCCGGAAACCCGTACGTCTGGATACAACGCACGGATAAGCTCAATCGTCGGATAGCGCTTGATTACATCCTTCACGTACGGATCTATGAGCGGATTTCCTGTGGACATGGAGCCCGTGATAAAAATTGTTGTGTTGCCCGGCTCTCAAAACGGTCCTGTGGGCGTTCGGATAAAAAGAAATGAACGGTATGGCGTACAACCAATAAATATTTTTAATATCTTTGCATCGCCATTTCCGCAAAAGAAAAGAAATGCTTACAAAAACATCTATCAGCCTTCCCTGCCTTCCCGCCTACGGCGGAAACCATTCTTCATTGGCAAAAGTAACGCATTTCCAGCGGGAAATCAACATTTTCGCAAAGCGAATCTATCTTTTCCGTATAATTTCACCAAACACACACCCCTAAAGACAATGGAAAACACAGAGAAAACCCCCGGTGCGCTGCTCTTCCTCGACCAGCTCGTCAAGTCGCAGGGAGTCACGCACAAACAGCTCGCCGCGCTTATCGGCGTCACGCCGCAGCGGATAAGCTACATCTTCAACAAGGCCGACGACTGCTTCCTGAGCAGGGCCTGCGAAATCGCCCGGTCGGTCGGTTACGACCTGAAGGTCAACCTCGTCCCCAACGCGGGGAAAATAAGGACAACCGAAATCAACCTCGAAGGATACCGCCACAACGACGTGGACGTGAGAATAAACGGAAAAATACTCGTCAAACGGAAACCGCAAAGCGCAACAAGATACCCGGACTACATCCAGAACTGCCCGACAGACAGCAGACTGCATTTCCTTGCTGAGTTCATCAAGAAAGAAAACCTCCTGCTGTATGAACTGGCAGGCAGCGTCGGCCTCTCCGGCTCGTTCTTCAACTACACCTTCAAGAACGACGACATCCTCGTCAGCATCCTATACAGAATTGCGCAAGCCTACGGCTGCGACATCAGCTGGAGCCTGACGCGGCTCCCGAAGACAAAAGCTTAGGCCTCGAGACGGCCTTTTTCACCTTCGCCTCCCTCTCCTTCCTGGAAAGCGAGGCGAACGACTTTGTGAAACCTCACATGACTAAAGTCACCCGCCGCGTAAGCGGCCTAAGAAGCAGCGGCAGGATGAACCAGGAAAAGTTCCGTGGTGCCACGGATGCTCCCGCTCTTTAGACGGGAGAGAATCACATTTTTATTCCTGACTTTCTGATCTCCTTAGAATCCTTAGTTTTGTTCCTCTGCACTCCCTTTTTGAGTCCCTTAGAAAGCTTTTCCACATAAGGAAACTTTTCCAACTTATGACTGAAAGTATCATAAATCCATTTAGAACACTCGTAATGACCGTCTTTTATCCACACTAACGATTGGAAACCATCCTTCTCAACAGTGAAGGCCAAATAATCTACATCACATTGCCCACCACAGTGTTCAAAAACCGCCTTTTCAACGGCAGAACCAGGTATGAAATCACCCGAAGACATCTGCTGAGGATCACCGATAAAAGATATACCATCAATTCCACTCAGTGTATCTTCGATCGTAATATCACTGAAACAGTTCTTACCATCCAAACAATGATGAAAATAATCAAGCATAGTCTCAGCAGACATCCTGTCTTCTTTCAAATAGGAATCAACCTCATTCAGAATTGAACGATTGATATAGCGAAAGAGTTTCTTCTTTTCATCTGCATCCATTCCCCAAAAAATGCTACGAAGAAAACCCGGCTGTATGTGACCCTCAATAGGAACATTCTTTTCCGAAGAAAGATGCCTGTACCTATCCTCATGGCCGCGAATCTTAGGCCATTCAACGCCACCAAAGATATCAAGATGCTCAAGAGGGCCGATGGCATCAACATATTTTACATGAGACTCGATATCTACCGTATCTTCAAAAGAGCTAATATCGCCAGCATCCGTATCATATAAAAACGGTTTTTTCAGAAGATAGTATCCTCCGTTCTGTACCGCAGCCACAGTAAACAAATGCTTAAGGACATCCTGAAGAGAATCAGGGTTCAAACAGGAGAGCTGCTTTAACAAAAGCTCCGGGTCACGCTTCGCATTGATTGCCATAACTACTACATTTTAATTCCAAAATTCTTCTTGTCCTTACGACGGGACTTCTCATCAATCTTCGGTGCAAGAATCTTCGCAGCTTCAGCCTTGAAAGAATCAAAAGGCTTGAAATCCGGAGACATCTGCTTCCGAATAAACTGCTCAATCTTAAATGCGGCGAAGATATGCCTCACCTCATCAGAAGCAAGATTGGACAAACGAACAGTACTTCCATCATTCTTCAGGACGTGGCACTCGATGTCATCGTTGAAGCGGGCGTAGCGAAGACCCTTGAACTCATCCCAGCCGTCAACCTTGAAATCTATGCCGTAATTCCAGACAACTGGGCCATAATATCCCGGTTTCCGGGAAGCCTCAACAACCTCCTTAATCACGTCCGCCTTATTCCAATAATTACAAAGGACATATCCCATGGCCGGAACGGAAAGCGTTTTACCCTGCTTCGCCAGTTGGAAGGCCTTCTGGTCGTATGCCTTCTTTTCGAGGATTTCCCTGCCGACTGCCGTCAGTGTATCAGAATCAAGGATACTGTCGAGGACAATGGCTCTGATAGAAGAACGAAAGTCCATTTCGTCATACTCCGGGATATCCATGGGAATCATGGCGACCTTGTCCATGACGCCGGCCATATTCTCGGTATCTGTCTGAGACAGCATGCCGTCGGCTCCGGTTGAGGCCCAGATGGCAACGGAAAGGATTTCCTCGACGCCGAGGGACCGAAGAGCCGGATAAGTCACCGCCTCCAGCCTCTTTTCCTGCATGTCATAGAACCAGCTGGAAAGGAAATACTGGCCGGCATGCCCGAACACCAGGGCCTGGTAGCCGTCCTTCTCAATGGTAAACACATCGTCACTGTTGTTATAGCCAAGGTTAAGCTTTTCAAGGAGCTTCTCAAGCTTCGAGACCGGCTTGTAGTCTTCTCCCAAAATACAGCGGGAAGGAGACACCTGCTTATACTCAGGAGGGATTTTCATATTTTCCCCGTCGACCGCCAGCGAGAACTGAACATAGGCATCATACAAGGGAAGGCGAATGTCCTTCTCATAATCATGTCCGACCTCAAGACCACTGAGGTCGTTATGGATATTCGCAGCCGCCCTGTCGAAAGGACATCTGGCCGGATCATTCTTACGCAAAGCCATAGCAAAAAACATTGTTCCAACTGCAAAGAAAGCACAAATGCACCTACAAGTCAATATACAAATGGTATAGATACGGACTTCATCCTTGAATTATACATAATTTCCAAGAAACGCCGGAAAACAAATATAAAAATTTTTATAAATCTTCCGAAAGGTGCTTGCGGCGTATTGTTAAAACGATTACATTTGTGCAGTTATCTAAAGTTTAGTGATTATCACAAGGAAGCCAGGCCGATGTGAATCGCCCTGGCTTTTAAATTTCAAACAAAAATTCTAAAGTTCTTTTGGAGTTTTTTGCTACACAACTTTTATTCTAATCAGTTAACCGCACTACAAAATTGCCTCTACAACACCATATAGGGCCTTTTTTCGTGTAACTCCCCTACTACCCAAGGTGTGTTACACAATTTTTATTATGTAAACTTGGGCATAAAAAACACTCTCCTCCTATGAATGTTACATACTATAATGATGGAACAGATTCAAAAGGTTATTACCTTGAATCAACGGTTGAAAACGAATACGGAGATGTTGTTTCTCAAAAGAAAGTTTACTATCCACTTGTAAAATTCGAATCGAATCAGAAATTGTATTTCTTACAATACAATGACAAAAAGGAACTAGTTTATTGCCCCGCTCTCATCTGCGGGCTCAAGCACCGCAGTATTCACGCTTTATCTCATGAAAAATGAGGCATATTACGCCCGGCGGATACAAAGTGCCTGAAAACTCCGGAAAGCTGCCAGGAACGGAGAATCCTCAACCGTTACCGGAAATGCTTTCCTCCACGGTGACGCCGTAATACTCCTTGAGGCGCTTGCGGATGGCATTGATGACAAATCCCGGAGGATTGTCGGCGCGAAGCGCACTGGGCGCAATCGAACGGACAAACGCGTCGACATCCATGCCCACCTTCCTGGCGGCATGGAACAGCGGGACGTTATTAGAAAGCCCCTTCGGGGTGAACTCAAACTTGTTCACCATCATGTCGTACGTTTCCCTGCCGAGCTCGGAAACGGCGGTCGATGTCATGCGGACGAGGTTGACGCCGGATTCCTGCACGATACGGTGCACGGGAATGAACGTAATCGACGTGACCGCCTTCTTGCCCCTGCGTTTCACGCCGTCCGCCTCGTCGTCCGCGTAATTCTTGACATAGTTGAAACTCCATGCCGACTTCTCGTCGAGCTCCTGCTTCGCGGGCTCGACCATGCGCTTGATGAAACTGTACGTATCCGGATAAACCAGATACTTCCCCGTATCGGGGTCGCGCTCGTCAATCTTCCAAAGCCGGTGGAGCTGGTCGATGGTCATCGTGATGGGGCTCTTCTGGTTGCTCAGCAGAGGGAAGATCCTGAACGAGGAAACCAGTTTCAGACGCAGGGCGGTCTCCAGGTCGAACTTGCGGAATCCCTTCGAGAAGTCCAGCATGGCACGCCAGGTCTCCGCATTCACGTCGACGATGGCATAGCCGGGCTTGATGTTCAGCGAACAGTTGTTGAGAATCTGGTGTCCGACGAACTCGTACATCTGCGTCCCATCCTCATTATAGACGGGCCTTCCGTTCCTCATTTTCGGACGCTCGACAAAATAAGGACTGTGCATGAGCTCCAGGATCGCCTCCCGCGCCTGCGTGTAGTTATTGGTCCCGTCGGACAGGAGGCCCTTGATGGGTATCTCCACACGGGCGTCGCCGAGAGAACCGATGGACACCTGCCCGATGGACTCGCCTCCCTTGAAGTCGGCGCCGAGCACCTGGACCTGGGCTACCTGGACCAGACGGAGCAACAGCCGTTCGGCGAAAATGCTGAAGTTCCGCGAACTGAGCGCAAAAATCCAGGATTCTACAAGTTGCACTTTGTTGGTCTCCGGCTTAAACACCTGAATGTCAGTTACTTTCTTTTTCGTCATGATCCCATACTTGTTGGTTTATCCCATACTTGTTGGTTTATTGCCCTTCTGATCCCATACTTGTTGGTTTATTACCCCTCCGAAATCCCATACTTGTTGGTTTTACATCCCATACTTGTTGGTTTATTCATCAATTTCACCTTTGTAATCAACTGATATGCATAACATTAACAGGGCCTCCAAAAAAGTTGATAAGACATATTAATATGTTATGTATATTAATAAGACATTCGTGTCATCTATGAGGCGGCCTTGGAAAAGCACCAAAAAGACAAAAAAATTATCAATTCCGACGCCAGGAGGAATTGGACAAGAGCCCGCCGCGGCGAATGAGCGGCACCCCGTAGGGACCCACCCCCCAATTGCGCGGCACCCCCCTCCCGTGAAATGGCCAAAAACGCCACTGTAGATACCTCTACGGCTGTTTTTACTATCAACGAATGTCCTTGCATAGACAACACTCAAAAGGTGACACCAAATCCGTGCATCAAAGGTAATGATTTTTTCAAACAAAAGATATGAAATATACCGAAATTATACATATTTCTTGTTTGTTTTATGCCTTACAGCGCATTCTGTGCGGGAAATGAAAAAATCAAGTACCCCGTTGAAATTTCTGCAATCCTCTGCAATCCCGGGCGTTGAAAAGAAACACTTTTCCGCCGTAGGAACGAGAGCCGCCAAAAAGCTATGATTCCGGCGAACCGTACTTATCGAACAGAAGTCCGAACGCCTCGTCGAAAAGGTCCGCGACCGAGCAGTCGCGGCCGGCGGCCAGGAGCTTGATGCGCTGGCGCAAAACCTGAGGCACGCGGAACGACATGCCGACATAACTCTCAACGGAAGGGTCCTTCACCGGCCTCCCGCGCCCACGCTTGCCCTCCGCCACGGGCTCCCCACCGGCCTCCGCGTGCACCTCCTCCGGAGGGTTGGCATCAGGAGCGTTGGCATCAACAGCCCCGGCCTCCGCCGCCGCAACGCCCGCCTCAGCCGGCTTGATCACATTGAGCTCCACAAGGTCACGGATGACCTTCCTGCGCTCCTCGTCACGCTGGGACGCCTCCACCTCACGCTCACGCGCCTCCTCCTCCCTGCGCATACGCTCGCGCTCCTCCCTACCCATACGCTCGCCGGACACCGGAGAGGCGATCCTCACGGACGAACCCAGCATCTTCGACGTAGCCTTGTCAAAACCGTTACTAGACATGGTATTTTCTGATTTAATTATATAATTAAATAAATAAATACTACTTATCGTCTTCAAGCACGAGCTCGCCCTTTTCCAGCATATCCTTACGGATACGCACCATAAGGTCCTGTGCCACACGGAGATAATCCTCGGCGACGCGGCCCTTCGGATCCACGTCGTAGATGCTCATGTCGAACGAGGTCGCACGGTTGACCATCGTGGACTTACGGATATACGGCTCAATCACCAGCGGACCGAAATCAGTGCGGATGAGGTCCCAGAAATACTGGTTCACCTTATCCTTCTGGTACATCGTCGCGATGCAGCCGATAAGCTTCAAGGACGGATTGAGGCGCTTGTTAGTGATCACCTCGTTGTAGACGTTCACCATCATCTGGAGCCCCTTGTAGGACTTGCCGTCGAGCGTGGAAACCAGCACGAGGTAATCCGAGGCCACCATCGCGTTGTAAGACAACTTCTGGATGGCCGGCGGACAGTCCACGATAATGAAGTCATAATCGTTCTTCACGCCCTCCACGAGGTCGAGAAGCAGCAGCTCGGTAAGCTTGTGGCGCACTGTATCGCGCTCGAAGTTGGCCAGGTCAAGATCGGCCGGCACGAAATCCACGAGCGGATTGTCGGTGTGCATGATGTAATCCTTGAGTTTCCCGTCCGCTCCCGCAATGAACGCATCCTCGAGCGTGAGGGGCCACTCCTTGCTCATCGGGTCGGTATCCGAGAGCATCGACGTGAGGTTCGCCTGGGAGTCCAGGTCAAGGAACAGAATCTTATATCCCATGCGCGTCCAGGCGAAACCGATGGAATGTGCGGAGGTGGTCTTCCCCACCCCGCCCTTGTTGTTCATGAAACTTACAACCTTTGCCATAACACAAAAAATTTGTCTGTCGCAAATTTAGATATAATTATTTAAATAAACAAATAAATAATTAAATAATGATTTAATTAAATCATGATTTAAATATATAAATATATAAATAAATAATTAAATAGAAAAATTAAAGCGCTGAATATCAACGTATTGATATTTTTCGCTTTAATTAAATAAATATTTATTGCTATAATTAAATAAACAAATAGACGATGAATTTTGTATTTAATTATATAAATAAATCAATGTTTTATTATTTAATTATATAAAAAAATCCATCAAAATCTTCTGCCGGACTGAGAAGATTTTGAAGCAGACAACCAGGACGAACAAACGGGAACCCTCCTCTCCAAAGAGGGCAGGGGAATAAAAACCTGACTCAGCAAGGATAAAGGATCACCGAGGAGGCTTTCCGTCATCGACGGAAAAAAGGCAGGACTACAACCGATAAAAGACCAAAACGGGAAAAGAAAATCCCCGGAGGCCGCAGGAAAGGCAGAAAATCATCCTTCTCCCTTTCCTCTGGAAGATGAGAAGATGTGTGACAGGGCCTGAAAAACGACAAAAATACGCCTTTTTCATTTAACAAAATCTATATTTTGTTAAATTGGCACCCAAAACCCCTTGACTACACCCGGTAGATTACATATCTTTGTATCCGATACCTTATATAATATGGGACACACGCACCATACCGAAAATACAAGGATATCCTCTCAAGTCCAAAGGAAACCCGTCTCGCATCCGGCAGCGGACGCGCTCGACTGGGATGAATACCTCCGCGTAGTCTCCAACCTCAACGATGACTGCAAATACAGGGAGGCGCTGCTGCTGAGCGTAGGCTGCAACCTCGGACTCCGGATATCCGATATCCTCCTCCTGAAATGGAAAGACCTGGTAGGGGAGGACGTGATCAAGATTACCGAAAAGAAAACCGGAAAGACCCGCACCCTAAGGATAAACTCCGCCCTCAAGCAGGAAGCCAGGCTCTGCCATGACGAAATGGAAATCACCTCCGATGACAGTTTCGTCTTCGTCGCCTACAACAACGATGGAAGCCGGCCCTTGACCAGGGTCCGGGCCCACCAGCTCCTGAAGGAAATACAACTGCAGTACGATATCAAATCCGCCAAGGTATTCTCAACGCATTCCCTCCGGAAAACCTTCGGCCGAAGGGTATGGCTGTCCGAAAGCGAAAAGGGCAGGGGAGAGACCGCACTCGTCCTCCTCAGCGAAACTTTCGGCCACTCGAGCATCGCCATCACCAAGCGTTATCTCGGCATCAGACAACAAGAAATCCTGTCGCTATATGAAAGCATCCTTTAACGCCATAACAATGACCCTTACTGCCCTCTTACCATTCATGGCCGGAGCGCAGTCCGTCATATCCGATCTGGAAAACATGGGAAGTGGTGTGACCACCATGTACGAAGGTTTCATCGAGCCGGACGACTTTGCCGCCGAAGGGATCCTTTCCGACTGGGAGGACCTCCTCAAGGACTTTGAGAATACCAAGAACGTACCACTTTACAAAGCGAAAGACGGCATGAACCTGGACGCACCGTTACCCAGGAACAACTCTGTCGTCAACTATCCGACCACCCGTCTCTATGACAGGAAAGGGAACGCCTATGACGTCCCTTACCTTCCCGACGAGAACGGAATAGACCTGTTCTTCCTTATGTCCGAAGGAATCCATGTGGCCATGGTCATAGATTCGCCGGCATACATGCAGCTCGTTGACGATGACGTCATCAAGTGGATACGCTATTATGGATACACTAAACGCCACCGGACGAAAACGATTTTCAAGCGGTATGAAAAGTGGGAACCGATCCTGAAGCAGTACTTCAGTGCAAGGGGCCTACCGGCCGAACTGGCAGAACTTTGCCTCATCGAATCCGGATGCATGTATAAGGCCGTTTCTCCGGTTGGCGCGACAGGTATGTGGCAAATCATGCCGGAAACCGGCAGACGGTTCGGCATGACCATCAACGAGGTCACCGACGACCGGCTTGATCCGGTACTGTCAACCATCGCCGCTACGAAAATCCTTGCAAGCAACTTCAAGAAAACTGAAGACTGGACTCTTGCCGTAGCGGCCTATAACTGCGGCAGCGGGCGCATCCTGAAGGAAAAAAGCAAGGGAAGAAAAAACTGGTACGAGATGAAAAACTATCTCCCGAAGGAGACTTCACAGTACATCCCTTCACTCATCGCCATACATTACGTATGGACCTATCGGGAAAGGTTAGGATTCGTCTAAAATCACATTTCCCAAACCCTCTGGACAACCAGATGGGAACAGTCGCCGATATCCCGGATAAGGCCGTCGACTATGACGGTTAGGTGTCGGGAAGTCTGGATGAGATATCTCTTGGACTTATCCGCTCCCTTCACGAACGCGCCGACGGTATTGAGACTCCTGTTTTTAGATTTCTTGAAAGGGAGGCGTTTCACGCCCTTCCCTTCAAGGTACTTACCATAACACTGCGGCCAGTTAAACATCAGCCCGTGGCCGATGCCCCATAGGCTTAGTTCAGAATACATCTCCGCCCATCCCTTGTCAAAGAAGCATGACATTGACCTGACAACACAATCCGTCGTATAGTAACCGAAAGGGTTATTATTAAAATAACGGAAGTACGGGCCTCCTGATATGGGCTTGGACTGCTTCATGTGCTATCTCATATTCTTCATCTCGTACCATTCCTGGGACAACATGTACGGCAGGACACTATAGTCCTGGAACCCGTACAGACCGCAGGAGAAGAACCGGTGACACTCGACGACGAAGGTCTTCATGTCCCCGTGCCGGTCAACGCTCAGGCCGACGTCCAGCGTGTAGGCCACTGGGGCCTTCCCCTTATACGCCTCCATCATGTCGAACACGGCATCCATGTCCGGGAAGAGGTACGGGTTGCCGGAATAATTGGCAAGGTATTTCACCTCATCCTTGAAGACGAAGACCCGCCATTCAGAGTCAATGTCAACGACCCGAGACACCTGATATCCAACATACATCGCCGTGTCCTTTTCGGGATCGGCCTCGCCGTTGGAGAAATGCTTTATCTTCTTCAGATGCTTGCAGTACAGCCGCCCGGCGGGCATCCTCCCCACATCCTCCGGCGTCAAGACGTTGACGATTTCCCGTCCCGCATAAGGGAAGAGACACTCCGGTACGTTGAGCGGTTCGAGCGCCCTGGCTGCTTCCGGATAGAAACGCAGAAGGTAATCCGACACGAAATCCACCGACCCGACGGGAATATACTGGTCGGAATTCCTGATGGCGTCAAAGTTACCTTCGGAGAACCTCACAGCCATCTTCTCCATCCGCCAGTCAAGGAAATCCTTCGCCTTCACAAGATGAAAAGCGAAATCATGCATAATCTGCTTGTTAATGCGCTGAACAAGGAATTTCATCATTCAAGATTTATCTTTTTCATCAAACCACAACACGAATTGAAATACGTGTTACAGTAACGGTTGTTATAGATTAGGTTAAGACACAGAAATCAAAAGTGCAAAATAAAGAACAACATATGCCATGTGCTTTGAATAGAACATAATAGAATAAATTTCCTTGCCCTCGAAAAGTTTCTGCTCTTCTTCATCATAAGGCTCAGCCTTCCTCCAGCCGTTAACAAGATAATCTTTGAAATCCGAATCCTCGTTCAAAACTTTAATAGAAGCATTTCTAATAAAAGATTCCTTTTCGTTAGCATCCATAATAAGTTTTATAGCCTTCTCGCGGTTAGAACCGTAATTACTAACTGAAATCAATTTAGCCAATATCATAACCTAATCATTAAAAAGTGGTTAACGGAATATCCCAGAATTCCACTTCCCAGAAAGGAATTTCCAGGAAAGCCACAATATCACGCTCCTCGTTCCACAATCCACATTCCTTCATCTCCTCAATCTCGGAATCGGAACTGAGGTCCTCGTAATAGACGTTCAAATGGGTGCCAAGGCGCACACGATACGGCGACTGGAAATAGTCGGACAACCCGGACGAAAAATCATCAGAATAATTGAAAGCCTCGGTAACGGACTTAAAAGGTCCGATACCGTTCAACCATCTCTGTCCCGAAGGTGACTTCGCACGGATCTTCATGTAGGGTTCATGAATATGGAGGAAATTCTCCCGCGTACCATAATTATCAGTATTGAAAATTTCAACACGATAACACGGAAGATTAAAGCCCGATTTCTTATTGGTCAGTTCCAGGATCTGAATATAGAATTCAGGGCCCTTATATTTGCCATAAGGGGAAAACCAATCACCATACACTTTGATCAAATGGGGCTTGGAAGAACAGTTCCGGAAAAACGCCCCCATCTCATCGGCGGACTGTACGACAACAAGCCCCGCCCTTGTCATCTCCATAATAATATACCGCCGGATGTCTTCGCACAAGTGATCCGAGATACTTAAGTCGCGACTTGCCTCGAAATACGTATAAACAACGAAGGCGGGCAACACACTAACATCAAAAAACTTATTTTCTTTCATAATACTAATTTATTGATATGAGATTCTTACATCAAGCCACAACTACATGGGGCTATTTCTCCGCTCGTTCGCTGTTTTTACATACCATTTTTTACATCAAGCCACAACTAACACGGCGTTTTATTTTCAAAAAAAATCTTATCTTTGCATTGTGAGTTACATCATGCCACAATAAGGCTATATGCCGAAGGATTTAATCCTATAACCCCGCGTACTCCGTGGGGCTATTAGCTCATGCCGCCTTTCGCTCCGTATATCAAGATATCGGTATCACATGCAATCCGGACCGTATCACCGCCGTCAAGGCCGCAACGGACAACATCGCCATTGTGGTAAACCCTGGGCTGGAGCATGTATTTCTCCTTGAAATACTCATAGCAGAGAAGGTTATATCCCAACTCCTGGAAAACTGCCTGTTCATAATCGATACTGCGATCCGCCATAATCCTGGATATGACGTCATCGTCAAAACCAAGCTGAAAAGACTCTGACAACCATCCCCTCGCGCATACAGAGATATTCGTCAGATATCGTCCATTGAGCCCGATAATCAGCTCATAAAAGCCCTTCTTGCCATTCTCCTCGGTCGGGATGATATGATAGAGAAAAACAATATTGTCCTCCATAAGCAGAATCCCGGACATAGACCTTTCAACCGTCCCCAGCCACTCGTCGTAATCATCGGAAACGTGATAGAAAGCATCATCCCACATCTCCGTAAGGACGAATTCCGGCTTCAGGTGCCTGAAAATGAGCGACCATGTTTGGCACACCATATCGTCGGTACTCATAACCAGTTCCTTGCCGAGTTTGTTAAAGTCTTCCTCGAAGAGGGCAAAGATGGGCCATTTATCCCGCCGTTTGGCAGTCTGTTTCACAGAATTCGTCCATACCGTCGCAATCATACCGTCCTTCCTGGAGGCCTCGATACCGTCGCGGACATCCTGCGGACAAGAGTCGATATCCATCTTGTGGTAAATCCCACGGAAGGCGGGATGTGACCACAGCTCGTCAAGATTGACGAAATCAAGGATGGGATAGTTCAGTAAATTGATGTACTTGTTCACAACTACAGGTCCTCCATGAAAGCGTTGTCTTTCAAAATCTTATTCAGCCCGTCCTCGTACTCGAGGAGAAGATTCATCTTACCCTTGCCACCCTGCGGCGTAGCCTTGACCGAAAGGATGATGGTCCCGTCATCAAGGTTGTAAACCGATTTCCAGACAGCGGTTTCATCCTTGAAGGCATTATGCTCGCGGCCGGTACCTTCCGGTGTATGAGCGGGGAAATATTCCGTACATACAGGCTTTACATAGTATTTCTGCATGAGCGATTTCTTGAAGAGCAGATACTGCGTCTTCATCTGCTGCCAGTTCTCGTTGGCCGGGAATAAGACCGATACCTTCCAGATGAGCTTGTTCGAAGTATAGACAAAAACATTGACATCATCGATGCCGGCAAACTTACCCTGCAGGATACCGATGCCGTTCCGGCTGCCAAGGTACAACAGCTCCCTGTCCGCCAGCTTGCCGCAGAAGGTACCAAGGTCCCCGTCAATAGGAGTACCCTTGAAACGCATGTGCATGGCCTCCGACTCCGGTTCCTTCAGCTGTGCCGAACGGTCATACCCCCAACGGGAATAGCCTTCGTTATACCCGACATGCTGAATGATGGACTGCTGGGCGGAATCCTTGTCTTTCTCATCCTGTTCATGTACGGCAGGACTGAAATCCTGGACGGGGACGGATTCTTTCACAACGACAGAATCCTCAGCCTGGACGGGCTGTACCACGACCGTATCCTTCACCGTCTCCTGTGCGGACAAATCCACAACCGAAAAGCACAGTGAAACCAAACTCAATATGACAATCCTCCTGTACATAACATTTATAGATTACTGGTTTTGTTCAATAAACTCATAATACCCAGGGATGGAATAATAACGTTTGCCTTCCAGCGTCCTCCATCCGTCACCCACTTTCATGGCGACAAGGTCTCCACTACGATCAAAACGGCCATAGCATACATTCTTATAGTCCATCCCAAACTGGTCAACCGCAGTATAGACGAGCATGTAAACCGTATGCGTCTCAAAGTCAAGCTGGAACTCGCCGAACTCATATACCGGCATCGCTTCGTTAAGAAAATCCACTACCGAACGCTGGAACTCGTAATCCCTGCGGGCCCGTTCCATCCTGCGTTCATAATCCTGGAAGTCCATCTCGTCATAGCCTAAATCATTTCCGAAATGGCGCATCACACCAAGCTTGACCGAATCCTTATGATATTCGATATCATACGAATTCATCAGGTTCGTATGGTAGGAAATCCGTTCTTTGATCTCATCGCTGAGGAAAACGATTTCCGACGGCTCAAAGACTTTACACTTATAAAAAGGTGAATCACCTAAGACCGGTTTAAGCTCCGCTTCCATGGCCCGCTTCTGCGGGTTCATACGCGGGTAGACGGCAATTGCGAAAACACCGATTGCAAGAGGGATAAGCAATAACAAAAGCTTCTTCATGATATAACTATTTTTAATGTTTCAACAACGGAGAGCCGTCGCTCCTGATCCCGCCGCAAGGGATATCGGCGGAAGGAACACACATCCAGGGTTTACTTTCGTTTCCACGGAAAAGAGGAACAACCTTTCCGGCTGTCGAATATACATCCTCCTTGAAAACCCGGTCATAGACCTCAGGGAAACCCTTGTCCGACTGTTCGAAATGCTCACAGGCGGGATGGGAACAGAACCTGTAGAAACTGCCGGTCTCCAGCCTTGCGCAACGGCAGCACACGGGCTTGCCGTCATAACCCTGGATGCAGAAATCAACCGCACGGGCACAAGTGCCGCAGCTGTGATCCAGGGATGTTTCCATCACCGGAAGAACGGGTTGCTGTATCTTCTTTCTGGCCATAATAATCCGGACTCAATTTTTACTTATGAACAACCCTGTCTTTCAATTCAGCTTTCTTCCCGCTGTTCCAGCGCTCGGTCGTGCCGACAAGATAACCGGTAATCCTCTGAAGGATATCCAGGTTATCACTTCCGCACTTGGGGCACACCTTAACGGACGGGTCGGACGTTTCATAACCGCAATCCATGCAACGGATACGGTTATGATTGACAGAACCATAACCCATGTTGTATTTGTCCATCAGATCAACAACGGCCATGATGGCCCCGGGGTTATGCGTCGCATCACCGTTCATCTCCACATAGAAGATATGACCACCACGCGTAAGCTCGTGATAGGGCGACTCAATCTTCGCCTTGAATTCCGGCGTACAGTGGAAATACACGGGCACGTGATTGGAGTTGGTATAATATTCCTTGTCCGTCACACCCTTGACGATACCGAAACGTTTGCGGTCAATCCGCGTGAAACGCCCGGAAAGACCTTCGGCCGGCGTAGCCAGGACGGAATAGTTATGCTGGTACAGCTTGCAAAACTGCTCAACCCTGGCATTGAAGAAACGGATGATGTTAAGTCCCAGTTCCTGGGACTCCGGGCTTTCCGCATGATGCTTACCGGTAAGTGCCACAAGGCACTCGGCAAGGCCGATAAAACCGATGCCAAGGGTACCCTGGTTCAATACGGAACGCACGGAATCATTAGGCTTCAACCCTTCGCTGCCGAGCCAGAGACCGGACATCAGCATCGGGAACTGTTTGGCCAGAGCCGATGCCTGGAACTCAAACCGCTGGTGCAACTGGAGCGCCGTGGTTTCGAGCACGTCGCTGAGCATCATGAAGAACAGTTCAATCCGTTCGTTCTGGTCTTCGACCTCCATGAAACGGAGAGCGATGCCGGGGAGGTTCACCGTCGTGAAGGATAGGTTACCGCGGCCGATGGAAGTCTTCGGGCCGAAACGGTTCTCATACACCCGCGTCCGGCAGCCCATCGTCGCAACCTCATGTTCGAACCGGCGCGGGTCATCGGCCTGCCATGCTTCGTCCTGGTTGAAGCTCGCGTCAAGGTTCAGGAAATTAGGGAAGAAACGCCGGGCCGTCACCTTGCAGGCGAACTTATACAAGTCGTAGTTCGGATCCCCGGGAAGATACGATACGCCCCGCTTCTTCTTCCAGATCTGGATAGGGAAGATGGCCGTCTCACCATTCCCGACTCCCTCATAGGTCGTATTGAGGATCTCACGGATGACGCAGCGTCCTTCGGCCGATGTGTCGGTACCATAGTTGATAGACGAGAAAACCACTTGGTTGCCGCCGCGGCTATGGATGGTGTTCATGTTGTGTACGAACGACTCCATCGCCTGATGGACACGCTTGACGGTACGGTTAATGGCGAGTTGCTGAATCCGAACCAAAGGTTCGTTGGCATGTTTCTCAAGAAATACTGCAAGGTCATATCCTTTTATCTCAATGTAATCCTTTATATCTTCTTCGCCCATGGTAATGACATCACCAATGTCAAAACCGATGACGTTTTCCTTACCAAGGTCAATGGCGAAAGCACGCATATCATCAGCAAGTTTCATAAGCTCTTCTTGATAAGCCTTTCTTACATAAGGGGCCATATAGAAATCAAAGGCCGGTATGGCCTGCCCGCCGTGCATTTCGTTCTGTACGGCCTCCATCGTGATACAGGCAACCGTGGCGGCCGTCTCTATCCGTTTGGCGGGCCTGACAGACGCATGTCCATCAACAAACCCTTCATTCAGGAGCTTGTCCGTCGGATGCTGGATGCAATTATGCACAACATATCCGTTGGCGATATACCAGTGTTCGGCAGTCTCAAGGTCGTAGACAATGACACCATTCTCGGAAATATCATCGATGCTGATTATTTCGGACGGTTCGTTGAAGATACCCTTCAACGGTTTGGAAGCATAATAATCATCGTTTTTACGGCGCTTCACGCCGGACAGGTGCTCACAAAAAACACCGATATTATCATACCCCGTAATGACAAGATTAAACTGATCCCCACTGCGGACGGACTCGCCGTCAGCAAAACGCGCGACCGTACCAGCGCTATGGATCTGCTGCTTCTGCGAAGGAATACCCAAAGAATCCAGAAGTACCATCAACTGATTGACAAATGCCTCACAATTAGAAGAGTAAGTCAACTTACGCTTGTCACTGAGACAACCGTCACCATCAACAAGCGCCGAGATATAGCTCCACTTGACTTCATCGGAAGCATCGAAAATGAAATCCGGTACCTGGACATCATAAGAATGCCTGAACTTTCCGGCTACATCCGAAAAGAAATAACACAGGAGCTTACTGGAAAAATGCCACCCTGCATCCTTCCCGTCATCCTTCCTGGCAACAAGCCTGTTATTGAACAGCCTTTCAAACGCATCCTTGAAACGCCCGTTGATGTCAGGGTTGTAATTACAGAAAGAAATCTGATACGAATGCCTCAGTTCGTTCATGCTGATCGAACCTTCGGAATGAAGATACCCGAGAACGGTAGCAAAGTCTTCGGTCACCGGGAAAAAGACCGGCAACCTGTCCTTCCCTTCCATCATCTTGATGGAAAGTGTTTCCAACACCTCCTGGGGAATTTCAAAATTCCTGCAAATCAAATCAAAGTCATCAAGGGTAATATAATCATTCCCCCTGCGGTAAGTATCCGAACCGATATACTTATAAAGACTACGCACGTCATACCGATAATCAAGATAACGGCGAAGTTTCCTGATATTAACAACTACCACATCGGAACGGTTGATGCCTTCAGTAGAAAGGAAAGCCTGAATGACGTTGATATAACCTTCGGGTTGACCACCTGTGTACTTCGAAGCACGAAGGAGCTTGTCTCCGGTCTTGAGACCGGAAACAGGAGAAAGACATTCCCCGCCGTCAACGAGATGCGGAACCAGATGGGTTCCCGTAACCTTCAATCCCGGGCCCTTACGGGTACGGACCTTATAGAGAACATCTGCCGGAGAAGTCTTACGGCGGGTAATGGAAAGGATCTTCGTCCATCCATTCCTGCCAAGTATTGACAACCCGTCCTTCATCACGACCGTATCAGGCCGAACCGTGACATCCCTGTGAAAATACCTGTCGAGATTACCGAGGCATATATGCCTGACGTTACCGTTTTTATCTCTGACGGAAACATACGTGTCCGCAGTCAAACACGTCAGACTCTTGGTCGGATAATAGTCCTTGTCATGGATATGGATAAGGTTATCCGCCACGAGATTACGTACCTCGGCCGAGAGCAGGTTCTCATCGGTATAGGTCTTAGATGACTCTGAAGCGAACTTCATCATCATCCCGGCGGGCGTGTCGGCGTTCATGTTGGCGTTCTCACGCGTGACCTCGTTGGCCTGGGCCCTGACGATGGAGTCGAAGATGGCATTCGTATCCGCCTTTCGTGCCATATTGCGCTTCTCGCGGTAACGGATATACTCCTTTGCCGCATCGATGCGGGGAGACATCATGAGGCAGTCTTCGACATACTCGTGAATGGTATTCACCGGAATGTCGGTGCATCCGTTCTCCCTGCAGTAACCGTTGCATTTCTCGATTACCCATGCAGTCACTTCGTCGGCAAAATCATTGTCCGGACCGCCGGGACTGGCCAGAAGAGCCTTCTTTACGGCATTACAGATACGCAAAGCGTCAAAGGACTGGAACCGTCCGTCCCGTTTGGAAACCCGTTTAACAATATTATGTTCAGAAACCATATATTATTCTCCTTCTTTTTTATGATTATCGATATTGGTCATCACACTGTCTTTCTTCTCGTCAGTCATATTGTCGGTAACGCCTGAATCACGGAGTTTTTCCTTGAACTTATCCATATCCTGCTGACGTTCGTCCTCATCGCGGCCGAAATAACACAGCGTAACAGAAAAATACGGTTTCTCCGATTCGGAAAAATTGACTTCAAGCGACAACGCAGGCTTACGAACAACAACCGGCTTGCCGGTTGAATCTACCTGCGTTTCCGGATAAGTATATTCATCATCGTCTTCCTCATCTTTATCAGATTCGCAATCAACGATGCTGAATCCGTCCTCTTCCTTAACCTTGAACGATTTCTTGCAAGTAGAACCGAAAGAATACTGAATATTAGGATCAGTACCATAAATATTAAAATGCATGATAACCGTAACAGCAGTATAAGGATATTCACACGGGACAGGAATCCTTTCCACCTCACCGGTTTCATTGTTCTCTATGAATTCAATATCATATCCTTTTACATAACCATGATTCCAGAAAAGATGGATTGCTTCAGATATGTTACGGATAAAATTCTTACGTTTGGCCTTTCCAAGACAATAATGTGTCTCCGCAGGATAACGTATGGTATCATTACGTACCTTTGAAACCAGTTTGTTTCGGACCGGGTCCAAATCAAGATAAGCGGCATTTCCGATAACCTCGACGCTGTCTTTAAAGACAAGAGGAAGCGATGACATGCCGGCCGGAAGCGTTTTCATACGGAAACGCAGGCAGGTCTGAATAAGATCATGCCTTTCGTTACCCAACCAATATGGGGTGATATAGAAATCAACATGGCACCGGTCAACAACACGGATGGGGAAACTGTTCTCTACAGAATTGTAAGCTCCATTTACCTTGACCTTGACGGTGACATCACCGAGACCGATACACTGGACGTAAATCTTGTCTTCGCTGACACGTTTGATAACCAGAACCGAATCGTTGTCAACCGATACGTTCATGGACTTGATCATCGCGTTATTCGGCGTGGTCTTCACCTGGAAATATCCGCCCTCATTATAAAGGTATTCGGACGGTTTGGCTTCCACGCCGAGCGTGCTCAAGCCTTCAAGTCTGTTCTTATCCGATTTCTCGACCATATCTTTAAGCGTTGCCTCATCGTTGAAAGCAATGAAGGACGAAGAATTCAAAGTATTATGCTTATCCTCTTCGTCGCTGAAACGGCCGTCAACATCGGAAGTATCCTCCACGTAACCCAGCCTGAATATCTTGATTTCGGCAGGAACGCGGACAACCGGCGTTTCCTCGACTTCACAAGAAACTGCAAGCGAAAGGAGGAAGAAAGCCGAAATATAAATAAACCGCTTCATGGTTTTATGGTTTTAGTTCTTTACAGGTGAAATCGCAAAATTGACATCGTTGTCATCCAGCGTAAGGAAAAGATTCCGCGAACCGCCCTTCTCATAAATGTAAACCTTCAACACCTCATTCGACTGGAGAGTGAGTTTCGGGATGGTGTAGCCCACCCGGGTGGAAGAACGCGGCGGGCAGGAAAGCGAACCGTACGAGCTCTTGGGCCAGACGCTCTTATCCGTCGAGAGCTGTTTCCGGCTTACCTTCTTGGACTCTACGGTGAACTGGGCGTCACCGGCCTCATAACCGATATCCGAGTTGTTCTTCAGGTCGATAATGATATAAGTCAGATCCGAATAGGCATAGATGTTCACCACCGCAACCTCAAGGCCGTAGAGCTTATCCGTCGCATGATAAATCTCACGGGAACGATGCATGACCTCCTCAAGGGTCGGAGCGTTGCTCCGGCCGAAATTGGAGGTCTGCGAGGAAGTCACGTTAAGGCCGCCGCCGGACGCCTGTCCGGAATCCTGTCCGCGCACCTTCTGTTTCTTGTTCTTCCTGGAAGAAGACGAAGACTCCCTGGCTTCCGAATAACCGGAATTGTTCGCCTGCTGGCCTACGGTCGGCCGGATCTGGGTGTTCACCTGACCGGTATACGGTATGGAACCCTCCTCGACACGCGTGTCGATGACCAGCTCGGTAGGAGAAGCGTTGAACCGGACATAGAACGTATGCATCGTACCGTTGGCCTCAAGGGCGGACACCGTAGTCTCGAACGGGAACTCCTTCCTCGCCTTCAAGGCAAGGAGGTTTTTCGACGCATCGACCACCTTCGCGACGATACACTCGGGGGTCGAGATATCCACATACATAAGGTCAGACGTAAACAGGATATGCGTCGTGGAAAGCATACCGATCTCCACGGTCTTGTGAGCCTGCTGGGTCTGTGCGGCAAGCGAAAGCGGAAGCACCGCAATCGCAGCCAGAATGACTAATGTTCTATAAAATTTCATAACACTATATTACTTTGCGATGAAACGTTCCGGATGAGGAATGCCGAAGCATTCCAGGGCCTTGCGGGTATCAATCAACAACACCCTTCCCTTACGGCAGACGGATTCCCGGATCAGTCCGTTGACATAACGCGAAGCGGTAGGTTTAGACACATCAAAAACCGACATTACACCATCCAGCCCATAAAGGATGGGCGGGAACGGACCTCCGGAAACAATGGGTTTCGGATTACCACATCTTTTGGGTAGTTGCTGTTGCTTTTTCATCTTTGACATTCTCATAAATGTAAAACTCATATCCGGCAGAAACACTGATAGTGACAGTACCGTCACTGGAAATCGAACTCGTCGCGGCCATCAGGCTGCCCGAAGCCATCGAGCCCAGAAGGGGATTGCCCGTCAGGATTGTGCCGGCAATCGAGCCGGCTGCACCAAGCGCGGTACCCGCCACGTCCTTCACTGTTTTCTTGCTCTTCTCATCGGAAGAGGTTATCGGGCAGTAAAGGCCTTCCGTGCCGTCATTATCGTAAATGCTCAGGTCGCAAGGAAACATGCGTCCGCCATAATGGAGCATCTTGACATCAATCTTCAAGCGCCTGTTAAAACTGCAGGTACCGGTAATATGCGTATTGGCAGGAATAACCGTGCCGTCCGAAAGCGTGAGGTCCTGTACCAGGCGGATGATGACGCGCTGGCCGGAATTCAGTTTCTCGTTCTTGAGGAACGTAGCCTTCACCGGCTTGCGTTTCTTGGTACCGTCGTAGGTATAACCGTCATCTGAAGGCGAATCAAGCGAGGAAATAATCCCATCATCCGCCAAAGCATCCGTCGGAAGATTGTTAGGCTGTTCGATTTCAATCTTGCGGCTTTCCTCTTCCGGCTCCTCCACAGCCGGCTCGGCAGCTCCTTGCGGCTGTTGATACTGGCCATTCTGCTGCTGGTAACGCGAGGCCATCTCAAGGGCCATCTCCATGCGGGCCATCACCATGCTGTCGGAATTCACCGGCTTAGGCATCTGCGCATCGAGGCTCCGCATCGCATCAGCATATTGCTTTTTGTTCCTGGCATGCTCCGCATCAATCTCTTCCTTGGTGCGCACCCCTTCAACAATCTGGGTAATCTCGAAAGAAGTATATTCATTCGGATCAAGCTCATCCCGACGATAACGTTTCTTGGCGGCAGCGGACTTACCTTCATCGCCTGAGCTGACAAGGTCGCCGCCGAGTTCGTCCCAATAACGGTTCCCGCCGGAAGAGGTGAAATCTCCGTCTTCATTACGGCTGTATATATCCAGCATCGTCGTCGAGTTCACTTCGTTGAGATCCGGATCCGGCAAATCAATGAACACGGACTTGTCTTCAATCGCCGCCACGGGTTTTTTCGATGCGAAAGCAAAGTAATACATCACGTACCCGATGATGAGTACGAGCAATACCGCACCTCCAATGATAGCCCATTTCGGAGCGGAGGCAAGTTTATCTATGAGTCCCTGATTTGCCATATCTGTCAATTATTAAGAGAAAAACTTAATGATAACCAACACAAGGTTGACAAAAGCATAAATACCAAATCCTACAAGGACAATCAACCCGAAGGTAACAGGTGAGTCACCTGAGACGGAATCCGAAAAGAACGATTCGGCCGTCTTACGGGTAGAATCTACTACGTTGTCGTCCCCGGGCTCCGGTTCGACATCCTGCGATGCGTTCTGCTGTTCGGTAGAATAAGCATCCGGCCGGGTACCAGGCTCCGGGGTTTTCTCCGAAGTCTGGTATTCGCTCTTATCGGAATAGAAATCCTTAAACCTTTCAATAAGTCCCATAATTATCTGCGTCTGGTTTCAATAGGGGTGTTTTCAAGTACGTCGAACTTCTCGATGAGGAGTCCATTCATGTTGATCCTGGACCTGGGTACATCAATCATGGTACAGGTACTGACGAGTCGTGACTTCGTGAGATTACTCTCACGAAGCGTCCACAAAGTAGCATAGGTCTTCACGGGATAAGGATACCGTGACACAGTCGTACTTACGGAGTCGATCTCAATCCACTGCGAAGCAGACGCCTGCATCAGCTTCTTGTAGTACTCCTTTTCCTGCAGGGACGTATAGTAATCATACACCGACCTGTCGGAAATTTCCAGAGACTGTTTCAGCTGCTTGCGGATAATCTCATAATTCGGGACAATACCGAAGACAAGGCTGTGCAGCCTCTCGGACTGCGCCTTGATCTCATCGGCACGCGTCACCATGGCATTCTGCCGTGAGGCGGTCATGGCCTGGCCCTTATCAAGGATGTAAATCTGGTTCTCCATCTCGGAAACACGCGAAATGGCGAAATAGACACAACCGAGGCAGCACAGGACCATGGCGACGAGACAACCGATGGTCAGAAACTTCATCTTCATGAAGGAAGATTCGATACCTTTCGTTGCAACAAGCAGATTATTGAACTCTTTATCCATAGAAAATTGAATATAACTACATTAAAATCTATTATCCACGAGGCCTGAAGTTCTGGAAGACATTGGACAGCGTATTCAGACTCTGAGAAGCAGAGATTGCACCGCTTGCACCTTCAATGACCATGCTGGCCAGAGACGGGACCTCAAGAAGAACAAGGACATTCGCTATGCATATGCAGACGAGCAAAAGGAAGGAAAACGCACCGCCGCACATATTGTAGAACAAAAAGGCGAGAGACGACTCACAAAGCGCACAGATAGGCGAATACAACGCAAACTGACACAGGCGGATGAACCAGGTCGAAATCTCCCTGCCGTGACCTGGAAGGATAGCAAAAGCCCAGGTTATAGGTGCAAACGCTATAACGACTCCGGATGAGATACCGCCAAGACATTTGATAAAAAATGATATGGCAATCACAATGTAATCCAGGATACTGGCCAAGACCCCCGGGACAAAACCATATTTCAGGATATCCTTCACATTCGGTTCATCGCCTGAAGAAAATTCCATGCCCGGTGACAGGGAATTCAAGACCCGTATCGCCATCTGGTCAAATACATGGTTCAAAACCGAGCCGATACCGGAGAACAGACCCTTTCGCTTACGGGCTTCCTGTTCATCGAAGTCTTTATCGTTGCCGCTGTTCTTCTTGGCATTTTCCTTAAGCTGGGCATTGATGATGTCATCATCCAGACTCATACCGGCAAGTTTGTCCTTGACCTCGGAATTCGGATTCTTCGATTTGCTCAAAGCCCGAGTCCAAAACGCCTGGTAATAACTGATTTTCTCATCGTCAGAATAGCTGCCACCGCCAGCAATCGCCTTGATGTACTTCTGCTTGTTATTTTCGCAAACCTTGACACAGGAGCCCTGAAGCGTCGTGATGAACGACGTTACGGGCTTGGAAATAAGGTGGAAATTGCAGATACAGAGGTAAATCAACAGGGGAGTAAGCATCTTGAGCTGAAACTTGTTTCCGCTCATGATGGAAGAAACCTCGATAAATACAACGAAAAGAAGGAATATCGAAGCTATGCCGATACCAATGTTCACAAGTCCGCTCATCGGACCCGCGGCATTCTGCAGGATGGCTTTCATCAAGGAAACGTCATCCATGCCATCGGTAATCGCAAGGGGCATTATCAGTGGGGACATAACTCAAAACGTCTAGAAAATGTTCAATTTCTTAAAAAGCTTATCTTCCTTAATCCGTTCAAGCGACTGCTGGAAGCGATAAATCATGCCCATACGCCGCTCATAGTGATAGCAAAGAGTAAAGACAAGCTGCTCGGTTTTCTCGATCGCCTCGTCGATGATCTTCATCACGCCGATGGTATTGTTGTCACCGCCTTTACTGACAAGGTTCATGTAATCCGCTTTGGCATCATCATAAACCTTCTTGACGTCCGTGTAAAGCGATATACATTCGGACGCAAGACCGGCAGAAGCATAGATAACCGCTGCGGTACAACCGTTGTTGATAAAGTAATTGGAACACTCTTTAAGAAGATTGTATTCCCGATCGGCATATTGGAAAACCTTGACGACGCGCAGACCGATTTTTGCGCCCTGCGTAACCGTCTGGATAAACTCGATGACCTGTTTCATGGATTCAACCCGCTTGGTGATCTCGCCCATGTCGGCGGCGATACCTTCGGCCTGCTGGAGCATGTCGATGATACCGGACAGAAGGTTCTGGATATCAAGCGTAAGGATACCCTGGGCATATACCTCGTTACCCGTCTCCTTGGAGAAAGTGGACGGGACCGTCAACAGCGTGGCTGACAGACCGAGGATAATAAAAAACTTACTGATTTTACGCATAACAATGTGCCTTAATTGTCTTTCTTTCCTCTGGAACGGATGTCATCCGCTGCTTCGCGGATGGCCTGGATGATGGAACCGCATTCCTTGGCACGGTCGAGAATGGGCTTCTTAAGAGTCTTATCCGTCTCGAAAGCGAGGGCCTGTTCAAGAGACACCTCGATTGCGAAGACGTTACAATAGCTTTCACCGATGGCGAAGAACCCTTCCTTGTACCTATGGCCGGGCTGCAGGTCGGTGTTGACGGAAAGAACGAGGTTCGTAGCCATCTCGGACAAGCCGAGAACCTTGACCGCGTTCTGGAAGTTGTTCGCATTCTTCCGCTGGTCGAGAAGGATGCGGACGTCGGAATTCTGGATAATGGCGCCCTTCACGATATCGGAACCGATAAGGTCATTGATGTCCTGCGTCACAACGATTGCGGAAGTCCGGAACTTTCGGGCCGTACGCCACATCCAAACGATGAAATTGGCCATGGTTTCCGTAGCGATGGCCTTCCATGCCTCTTCGATGATAAGCACCTTCTGACAGGGCAGGGCACGCATCTTGTCCTCGAACGAATGCATGATACAAAGGAGCCAGATGGGGAACAGGTCCGCATTGTCCTTGATCTTATCAACCTCGAAGACCGTGAGCCGGCTCTTGAAAAGGTCCGGCTCGTCAACGGCATTGAGAAGATAACCATAGATGCCGCCTTTCTTATACATGTCCATGGCCGCGCCGAAGCGGTCCAGGTCGAGGAGGTCGGCTTTCACGGGGATATCTCCCATGAAAAAATTCTCATCCCGCATCAACGGGCTCGCAATACGGGTGACGTACTGATAGAAGTCATCGAAAAGCGGGTCCTCGCCCTTGTCCGGACGGGAAAAGATTTCCTTCGTCGCGTCTTTCCAACCGAGCAGAGCCTTGGACTCGTCGAACTTACGGTGATTACGTTCGGACCGTCTGCGCCGCTCGTTGGCATAAGCGTCCTGAAGGTCCTCCACGACATTGTCCGGAACACCGTTATCCCACCATCCGAGGAACTGCGAAAGCATGAACTTCAGAATGGAAGAAGATTCATTCGTCCATCCCTTCTCGGGCTTGTAGATGGTCTTGTAAAGCGACAGGATGAACTCATAGCCGGAAGACGCATTTTCGCCGTCCTCATCCAGGTCGTTCCAGTGCTGCCGGCCCTTGAAAGGATTGAACCCATAAGGGTTCTCCGGGTCGTAGGTGTTATACACACCGTCCGCCCCGCCGGACTCTTCACGGATAACCTGGGCAAGGCCCTGGTACGAGTCACCGACATCAACGACACAGATGTGCTCACCGCTCTCATAGAAGTCCTGCACGAGGGAGTTCATGGTAAAGGACTTACCCGAACCGGAAGGTCCGACCACCAGCATGTTCATGTTGTTGATCCTGCCGGCCTCACGCGCAATCGACTGAAGGTCGGTACGCACGGGAATGAGACACTGGCGGTCGCACAGGTTGACCACGCCGTTCTTGAGGCCAAAGTCATAACCGTCCCAAAGGCCGTGGCAAAGAAAGGCCGTAATCTCACTGGTGAGATAATTATCGGCCCCGAGTTCCGCCTCCGCACCGGGGATGGCCGCATAGTGGAGGAGGGGCGTAACCCTCGTCTCCTCCACTATGCTGACCTGGAGCTCGGAATGGAACGCCGTCACAATCTTGTTCCGGATATCCGCAAGTTCGTCCCTGTGTCCCCACGCCATCACGTTCATGAAACATTTCACCGTGACGGTGTTGTCGGACTGGGCGTCCAAAAGATACTTCTTAATCTCGTCGCTGCCGACGGCGCAGGCCGGAGAATAAAGGCTGAAGGAATTCATCAGACGGCGTTTCTGGTCGAGCTCACTCTCGACGGTACTCTTGGGAAGCGTCATCACGTACCGGTTGACGATATGCGGGATCCGCAGGTTATAACCGATAGGCGAGCCGCCGGAAAGGAATACTTTCGAGGCTCCCTTCGACATGCTGCCGATAAGCTTGACAGAATCGACGGAAGAGGGATAAGCGTCGCTGTCTTCCACGTACCAGGTCTTCAACCACTTGTTGCCCACGATGACTGCGTCACCGCGGAAATCCAGGTTATACTCAGCGGAATCATTGTCGTAAAGCCGGAGGAACTCCGGAATGACACCCATGTCCTGTCCGTTCTCGTCCATCCTGAGATAATCATCCGACTTGAGCTGGATAATCTCCAGCATGGGATTGTTCTTAAGGACGGCCTCGAACTGGGAAGCAAAGTTGAAACACTCCGCAATGCGTTCCTTCGAGATTTTCTTCCCGGAGGAAAGCCCGAAGAACCCGCTGTCGGAATTCTCCTTGGAAAGCGTCGACTTGCTGGAAAACGTCAGATACAGGTACGAGTACCCGTTCAAGAACTTACGGCCCTCGAAATGCTTCTGGTAACTCGAAGCCAGGAACGAACCACCCTTCCTTCCGTGGTACGTGTCCCTCTTGTAGATGTCCTGCTTATGCACGACACAATAGGGAGGCAGCAGGCGGTAAGCCTGCAGGAAGGAAGCGATGATGGAGTCGTATTCCGCCTCGCTTACCGTATACGCCGTCGGAAGGACAAGCCTCCAGCCGAACGTCAGGTCTCCGCGCTTGGAAAGCACGCAATTGTCCTTGATACCAAGGATAGGAATATAGTTTCTAAGTTCCTTCGTTTTCATCGACTAACTTCGGATTAGTTACTGCCGGCCTTGGCGGCCTTGATTTCTTCCTTTACCCGATAATACATGGGATCCTCCAGGATAATACGGGAAAGCGTCTCCCTGCGGACCACCCAGCACCGGCACTTGTCGGCAAGCTTCGCCTTGTCAATACGCCGGCTGGGGCATTTCGGCTGCAGAAAGATAACGGCGAAGACGCTGACAACTATCAGCGTCATCACCGAAATAAACCCGATAAGGGATGACGTACAGAACCCGATGACCACACCAAGACCGACGGAACATCCGGCAAGGATAAGAACATACTTGATCCACTTACCCTTGATACCGAAGATTTCCATCTCCTTGTCGAGACTCTTATAGAACTGTTTCGTCATATCACCCTTAGATTATCTTCAGCAGAAGAAGGCCGACCATGGAAGCAATAAGCCAGGAGTACAGTTTCGGGAGCCCGTCCTGTTCGCCTTTCAAGATGTGAATCGTCGCCATCACGACGCTGATGCCGGAGGCCATGATAAACACCATCTGCAGCGTCTCGGAAACCAGGCCCTTGACAGCTGAAAAAGTTCCGGTACCACCAGGGGTGGAAACCGAAAGGTTATCCAAGACATTCAGGAAAGCAAATCCCAGCGTCAGGCCGGCGACCCAGAGGAATATCCTCTTGACGGCGGACCTTTCGCCCTGCAGCATCTGGATAACCGCAAAGACGATCGCACCCAGCGCCGCGATGATGATAAGTGCTTCAAGAATACCGAAAAGACCCTTTTTGATATCTCCAAGGGCTTCACTCAGACTTTCTCCGCTGGACATGTCATCGCCGATGTATTTCTCGACGGCTCCGCTGTCCGTGGTCGGCAGCTGAGCATAACATACATTCCCGCCATAGAAGGCGAGAAAGACCGCTAAAAGAAACACAGGAATGCATTTCCTTATGGAAACAAGAAGCGTTGTCATATCGTAATGCTCAGTACGGACTGATTACTATTCTACATCAAGCCACAACATTCCAAAAAGATTAAGCGGCGCTCTTGATAAGGTTGGCAACAACGGTGATGGCGCCGAAACCAATCGCAAGACCGACCACCCACCAACCGATCTTCGAAGCGGCTTCACGCTCGCCCTTAAGGAGGTTGATGACAACGAACACCAAGGTGACGAGCGCGGCTATGCCGAGACCGACCTGAAGAACGGTCGCAAGACTGGCAACAATGTTACGAAGACTCCTGGCAGTGTTATCCAGTACATCCTTGGACAAATCAGTCTGAGCAAATGCCACGTTGGGAATTACTGCGACCGCAGCACATGCCAGGGCCATCTTGAAACCTCTGGACTTAGCGATAGAAATGAGATTCATAACAACAAATATTAAGTTAAACAAAAAAAACAAATGCGCGTTACAATCAATCGGTAAATACCGATGGTGCAAAAATATAAAGATTAAATAAAAAAGTCAATAGAAAATAAAACTTAAGACAACACATTTTAACAAGAAAAAACAATCCCTCTCTTTTCTATTTTTTCTTTTGCGCTGCGCACATCCACACATCGCCGCCTCACGCTGCCCGGCCAGAGGCCAGCGTACTGTCGATTCGGCGGCTCCGCAGGCAAAAGAAAAAACTACCTTTCCACCGTAAGGCGGAGCCGTACAACAGCCCGCCTTCCTCTATTTTCTTTCAAACAAATTATAAACATATATAGCCATGAGATACCATAACCCTACATACGGCAAGCCGTCACTGCTCAAACGGTACATCATCATCACACTCCTGCTCTTCTGCCTCTGGATTATCTGGCAGGCCATCGGCTACGCCCTTAACGGAGATGCCTCCGGAGCCACCGAATCACAGGGGGCGTGGAACGCAGCCAACGACTTCATCGTCAGTACCAAAGACAAGGTCGTCACCTACTACAGGGGTCTCGACCGTGACACCAAAACGGGAGTCTGGTTCGTCGCCATCTTCATCACCCTGGTAATAGGGTTCGTCGATATGGTCGTTGACGATTTCTTCTGCTGAACGTTTTCGTTTTCATAATGTTTGATTGTTTTCCCCCGCCCCTGCAGCAAAGCTGCGGAGGCGGGGGTTTTCGTTGAACCACAAATCAAAAATACCGTCCGAACCGGACGTGAAGGGCCTGTTCGAGGACGTAGACGTGAACTCCAACAAGTTCGCTGAATCTCCCATTTGTTTTTCCAACCTCAGATTGCAGTTGCAAGGAAACGCAATTCGTGGTTGAAAACCGCATTTCTTCCACTTTTCCTGACTTTCCCTTGTTTTTCTGCACAGTTATTGTTACATTTGCAACAAAGACTACATGGGTAACACTTGTAACGATTGAAACAACCATTATGGAAAAGGAAGACCAATTCGGCTCGTATCGGCTCAAATACAAAACCATCGCCGAGCTGAAGAAACTCAAGCTCAACACCGAGGCGAGCCTCGGACACGAGCTCTCCAACGACGAGTTCGTGCAGATGCTGATCAAGATAGCAATGAATAAGAAATAAGGGATAAATAAAGGTATGGCTAAGCGCAAAATTGCATACGACCTTTTTGGGAAGTTACAGCTCACTACGATTGAGCGTGAGGTTGAAGACGTTTACAACGATGGTATTTCCATGTTTTTCGCGGACAGTCCTATCCAGCATCCGTTCAATTGTGACGGTTTTGTCGAGGAGGGTCTTATGCTCCGGCTTCTGATTGAGTATAAGTTCGATGAACTGCTGTCAAATTCGATTGCACGTGCGAAGGTTCTCGTCCAGGTCCTTTTTTACATGAAGAGGTTCGAGGATGGCGGTCTAGCCCTTCCGAATGTCATTATGGTCGGCGACAAGAACGAGTGTTTTGTTATTCATTCCAATGATATTGTAAATTATCTTGATGAAAATATTGACTGGAGTACTGCACCATCACAGGCGGCGGATTTAAATCCGCGTCTTGTGGGGAAAATTTCCGGAAACCCGGAAATCAATCCATATATTTTCAGGATTGAACCCGGTTTCGACATCAGGCACATTATCGACCGGATCAGAGATTTGTCCGTGAATGTTAAGCGTTATGTACGCGTGACCGAGCATAACATCGCGGAGATCTTTGACAATTTCTCTTCGTCCGTGTTGAAGAATCCTTCGGTGTTGTCTCCGCATGAGCTTGTTACTATCTTTTTAGGCATTCTTCTGGAACCGTTGGATTATTATCAACATCCGACCAGTCCGAACCTTCTGGTTGCCGGCAGTAAGAGGATACACATTTGGGGTGATGTCTACCGGGCGTTCTTCGATTATTACAACCAGAATTACACTCCACAGGAGAAGATGAAATTTACCGAAATAGCCGATCGCCTTATTGAAGACACGACCAGGCGCCGGAACGGTGAGTTCTTCACGCCCACCTCGTTTGTCGATTACGCGCACCGGCTCATCAGTTCGGAGGTTGGCGAAGACTGGAAGGATAGGATGTGTGTCTGGGATTGCGCTTCCGGCACGAAAAATCTTACAAGAGATTATCGATTTGCGGATCTTTATTGTTCAACCCTTAATAAGGAGGACCTCGACCTGTCGGTCCGATATAATCCTGAGGCGGAGTCTTTTGTCTTTGATTTCCTTAACGGGGACCTGAATACCATTCCGTCCCGGCTCAGGGCTTCGTTTGAAGCGAAGAAGCCTTTCGCGTTCTTTATCAATCCTCCCTGGGGGACTGCTAACAATGCTGGTGCCAAGGGTACGAGCAAGGCCGGTATGGCAAAGACTGCTGTGAATGTCGAGATGCTCGAGGAAGGTTTTGGCAGCTCTGCGCAGAATCTTTATGCACAGTTCTTATATCGTATACTGAAGCTGTCCGAACGTTATTCGTTGCCTGAGTGTTATATTGCTCTATTCAGTCCGACGTTGTTCTTGACGGGCCCGAGTTGGGCCCCGTTCCGAAGTCGTTTCTTCGATAGGTTCCAGTTTGTGAAGGGCTTCCAGTTCAATGCGGCGCACTTCTCAAACGTGAGTCAGTCCTGGGGGGCATGCTTTTCGTTGTGGAAGGTCGGTAGGCAGGCTAACAGACAGGAGTTTACTTTGAGTCTGGTGGAGCGTTCCGGTGAAGGGCTTGTCAGCCCGGATGATATCTGCGTATATAATATGGACGGAAGGACGCCTGCTTCGGAATGGGTGAGGGAACAGGTGAAGGGTCTGCCTCTGAAGGATTATCCAAATGCCACGAGTGCTCTCAATGTCGATGGGCATAAGCGTAACCGGATTGCCGAGGGTGCGATTGGCTATGCTCAGATGAAGGGCAATAACGTGAATGAGAACCCAACAGGGGTGTCACTTCTTTCGATGATGTATGCCAATGCCCATGGTGTGTCGGTGACGACGGGAAACTTCGGGAGGGTCTGTTCGCTTTTTGCTGCGAGGAAGCTGGTTGAAAAGAACTGGATAAACAGCAAGAACGAATACTGTGTCCCGGACACGACTTCGCCCGAATGGGACGGGTTTGTGAACGACGCTGTCGTGTTCTCTCTCTTTAACGGTTCATCGATCCAGACGTCGTTGCGTGGGATGAAGTACGGTTCGAGGGAGTGGAACATACCGAATGAGTTCTTTTTCATGTCACGTGAGGAGATGATGTTGCTTGCGAACCAATATGGCAACATGGATTGCTACACGGATGCTAGGACGGATACCGATAGGTACGTTTACACGTTCCTTCTCGGTATGCATTTATCTGCGGAGGCGAAGGCCGTGTTAGGACGGGCACGGCGGGTTGTCAGGGATTCCTTTGAGTTCCGTAGTCTGTTTAATGTAGAGGCTCCGCAGTATCAGATTAACAATTGGGATGCCGGTTGGTATCAGATACGCGCCCTGGCTTCGAAGTATGATAAGAACGGCTTGGCGGAGTTTACGGAAGCGTATTCTGCCTTGTGTGCGAAGATGCGTCCGCTTGTTTGGAAACTTGGTTTCCTGAAATGAACTGCGTTTGCTTCCGGAAGGACATGACGGAGCCGGAGATTGTGGCTGAGCTGTTTAAGATGTATCAGAAACTGACTTGTAATAAAGACTAATATTATGGAGAAGTATTATAATTATGAGAACACAGTTACATAATTGGAGAATTCTGGTAAATCATATCATCGACAAGGTGTGGGAGTACATCGACGAGATTGACTATTTCGAAGAGAACACCAAGATCTGGGTGGCCCCTGCGGAGGATTCGGTCATCCTGGATGATGAAGGCCGGCAGCTTGCCGGGGAGTGCCGGCCGGTGGAGCAGTTCATCACCGTGGAGGAGGATGGCCGGAAGGAGCCCAACGTGGACGCCATCGAGGAGTTTGCTTACGGCTTGTTTGACTTCCGCCAGATCTAAAATTTTAAATTTAAGATGCGCATCCTCTCCTATCCCGACGCCAAGCAGGTCGTCGTCTGCGGCGACATCCACGGGGACTTCCGGACCCTCGTGTACAAGCTGTGTATTCAGTACGGGTACACGGACACCCTATGCATCGTCGCCGGAGACTGCGGATTCGGGTTCGAGAAGCCCGGATACTACGAGACTATCTACAACTCCGTGGCCGGCCGGCTCCGCAAGGCGAACAACTGGGTAGCGTTCGTCCGCGGGAACCACGACAACCCGGCTTATTTCGCCGAGGAGCGCATTTCTCACCAACGGTGGAGGTGCATCCCGGATTACACCGTGATCGAAGCCTGTGACAAGGATATCCTGTGCGTGGGCGGCGCGGTGAGCATCGACCGGATGGACCGCCAGGAAGAGAACGCCCGGAGGCGGGAGTACGGCCACACGGAAACCGCCGTCTGGTGGCCCGACGAGGCCCCGGCGTTCCGTCCGGAGGAGATAGACGCCATCCCGGAAGACGTCCTCATCGACACGGTGGTGACGCACACCGCCCCGTCCTTCTGCGAACTCACCTCCAAGCAGGGACTCAAATCCTGGGCGGTGATGGACCCGGCGCTCATCCAGGACACCGACAAGGAGCGCAAAACCATGGACGCGCTGTATGCCTACCTGAAGCAGAACGGCCACCCGGTCTTTAGCTGGCTATACGGCCACTTCCACCGTTCCTGGAACGGAGTGCGGGAAGGGACGAGGTGGTCTATGTTGGATATCATGGAATTCCGCCAACTGTGAAATACGTCCTCCTTGACATCGACGGCGTCCTGACCTCCGCCGCGCACACCCTCCGCTGCATCCGGGAGCACCGGCCGCCGAACCCTTCTGGCATGGACTGGCTCGACCCGTCCTGCGTGGAGGCCCTCCGGCACATAGTAGAGGCAACCGGGGCGTCCGTGGTCATCTCGTCCTCGTGGCGGGAGCTCGGAACAGAGAGGCTCCGGGAGGTCTTCAGGGAATCCGGCGTCCCTGTCGTCCCGGAAGACACCACTCCCGTCTGGATCCTGGTGAAGAGGGACGCCCTGGCCGCGTGGATAGCCGCGCACCCGCAGGACGGGTACGTCGTCCTGGACGACGCCGACCAGCGGCTCGGCCGCCAGGTCAGGACGGACCCGGAGACGGGGCTGACGATGCAGGACGCCGAAAAGGCGATCAAGATACTGCTTGGTTGACAGGCAACCCGCAATCGTATATCAGAACCTTTTCGCTATTTGCTGATTCTATAACAAAGGGTAACAGGGTTTCCGCCCTGATAAACTCCACGGGGCGATGCAGTAAAGCTTCAAGCTGGTTAACAATCCCAAACAACTCAAGGTATCCAAAACTCTTCCCTTCTTTGAAGGCGAAGAGGATATCCACGTCACTGTCCAGCGTTTCCTCATTCCGAGCAAAGGAACCAAACAGCCAGGCCTTCCCGACCTTTCCATTCCGATCGAGAATGCGAGAAATTCCTTCTATCTGTTCCTTGCTTAACATAGAACAAAGATAGCAAAAATTTCATTATAATAAAATAAATTGCTATATTTGCATAACTATAATAAAAGAAATGGCAAAAAAATCGCAAGCAAATAATCTCCCGAGAATAGTACTCAAAGACCTGGAGACAATGGGAGAACAAATAAAACTCGCACGAAAACGCCGAAAACTGTCGCTCATCGAATTGGCTGAACGTGCCCAGTGTTCCGTCCTGACTCTGATGCGAGTAGAAAAAGGAGAACCTACGGTTAGTATCGGAATATATGCAAGGGTGCTTTACGGACTCGGCCTGCACGGAGATCTGATGCATATTGCAGAAAATGATAAAACGGGTATTCTGATAACCGAAAACGAAATAATGAAACGTAACCAAAGAAAGGAAGAATATGTCAATTTCGATTGAAGTAATAGCAGCGTTTGATTTTCTTGACAAGGAGATAACCATTGGAACCCTTGAATACGAAAGAATCAAGGGTAACGCTTCGTACCGTTTCAGCTATGATGAAAATTTCCTGAAAAGAGCTCCGCGCCTGACGATGTCGGCAGACCTCGGCAACTACCTCGGTACGCAGTCGCTGGGAGATACGCTCTGTTCCTTCCTCGGGGATGCTTTGCCCGATAGATGGGGACGTGCGCTTATCGATAAACGTGAACGTCTAAAGGCCAAAGACGAAAACAGAATGGCAAGAGTGTTCGATGATTTCGATTATCTTGTCAGGATAGACGATACTACACGTATGGGCGCAATACGTCTGAAGTATAACGGCAAATACATCGGGACGAATAACGAAAAACGCAATGTCCCTCCATTGACAAATCTTGAACAGTTTATCCGCGAAGCTCAGATGATAGAGGAGGCCGAAAGACGCGGTGCACCTTATGAAAAACTCTGGATTGACAACGTGTGGAAACCCGGCTCATCACTTGGCGGGGCGCGTCCTAAATTAAATATAATCGATAATGATGAACTCTGGATTGCAAAAATCCCGTCGGTGAAAGACACCTATGATATTGCGGTATGGGAGCATTTTTCGCATCTTCTTGCAAAAAAAGCCGATATTAAAACAGCCGAAACAAGGCTTATACGGGTAGGACCTACCCCGTATCATACGATGCTCTCTAAACGCTTTGACAGAAATGGAGATAAGCGGATACATTTCGCATCATCGCTTACCCTGACAGGATTCCATGACGGAGATAACGCGTCAAACGACAAGGGTTATATTGATATCGTTGATGCGATGGCCGGGAATGCGGGCATAAGATCATTGTCGAATAATGCAGAAGAGCTTTTCAGAAGAATAGCCTTTAATATTATGATTGGGAACCATGATGATCACTTCCGTAATCATGGCTTCCTTTTAACGCAAAAGGGATGGGAGCTGTCCCCAGCCTACGATATGAATCCTGCCAACCAGTTGACTCAGAGCCTTGCGATTACACCGAATACAAACGAATCGTCATTAAGGCTGCTGCTGGAAGCATCTGACTACTATCTGATAACCAGGGTAACCGCAACTGATATTATCAAAAACGTGTTGTCTTCTGTAAAACAATGGCGTCAGACGGCAAAAAACATAGGAATCAAAGACAACGAACAGGAAAGATTCGCCAAACGGATAGAATGGTCAATTGAAGAAGCAAATGCGCTGTTGCCACAAAAAACAATAATCAACAAACCTGTAATGCAAACAAACAAGAAAAAAGGCGGTCCTAAAATGTAGAATTTTCCCTATCTTTGCATCCATAGGGGAAACCGGCACCATGCCGCCCTGTACGACCTGGGGAACCGGGGCGGGAAACCGCTCCGGTATTTTCGTACAGTAGACACTCTCCCTTTCCTTTCACCGGATAGTTAAAGCATAGAAGTGATACCCGCTATCGCAAACGGTCCAGTAGCCGGTAAGGTTGCCTGCGTTTGCCTTGTACCCCCACTGGTGGCCGGCCACTCCTGTTCCGGATACGAAAAAACCCCGGTCATCGCTGGCCGGGGAACAACAAGAATAGAGAAAAGAGAGAGAGGTTTCCTTATCTGATGATGCTTAACGAATCCACCATAGCCCTTGCGATACGCAAGGAATCGTCAGAGGATTTGTAGCGGATAAACGAACGGCTGTCAGCCTCCACTTCACCGGCATGATGGAATTCGTATCCATCCGGACGCTTTACACTAGACAAGACAGGAGTATAGGTATTGCGGTTGCGAACATATAATCTATTTCCAGAAGATTGATGTTCAAAATACACATTACCATTTTCTCTTATTGGATAATAATAAAACGTTTGTTCAGTATTATTTATAGGAAGTATAATCTGAATAGAAGAAATAATCATAGGAGCACTTGTTCCGTCATTGTCTCCAAATATCAGATAATGAATGTCCTCTTTTATAGGGTTACTTGAATAACTATACCATCGATGCTTTCCTTTACCAGAAGCGTTAGGATAAACCCAAATAGCATTATTATTGGAAGACGTACTATTAAGACACGCATGCCTAATCCCAGGTTCCGAAGAACTGGCCGACGTATTCATTGTTGTGCTGACACCGTTGATATAATAATAACCGGAAGCAAAATTCCACTTTTGATTCGTAGTGAGATTTTTTATAATTGTCTTACCGGCGGAACGAGAAGTAGTTGGATTATATGCGGAAGTAAATTGAATATAAAAACTACCGATTACATCACCTTCGGAAGAAGATGCCACACCATGTTCCCTATCCTTATTGATGTATCCTACGTCTATAAATTCATTGGAACCAAGTGTGTAAGAACTTAAAGATTCTTTAACGCTTGTATTGACACCGATATTCGCTGATAGGGAAAAGCCGTTGGCACGACTCAAGATCCCATAATTAACGCTTCTTGTCACGGAATACAGTGGAGTATCCGAAGATGAATCCAGATAATCGACCATAATACCTGTTAAGGAAGAATAATCAATTGATGGCATCGGAATATTCAATGCTCCATCGTTGGAATCAACAAGAACCGTGATAACGTTTCCGGTTCCCGAAACAAGCGACGCCTGTCCATTTGAACTGATGACATTGGACACGTCATACTTTCCGGTAACATTGGTCATACCAGTAAATGTAATCCTGATGCGAGCTACATTGCTATAAAGATTACCTGTGAAAATATGTAAGATTCCGCCAACATGTGAAAAATTCAAGGAAGAACCGGTATTTGATGCAACCATCGGACACATGGCAACATTACTTGTGTTCTTCCCGCGATAATCATAAGACGCAGAATAAACAACACTGATATGTTCCGACATCTCGGAAAGAGTAGGGGATGAAGGGGCGCACGATGCGGGATATAAAGCATAGTGTTTTCTGGTATTACCTTCAGGGATGCTCTCCGTAATACTGGGTCCAGAAATATCTACATCAGCAATACTATAATCACAACTAACAGAATTGCCATAACAATAAGCAATCTGATCACCGCTGGTCCACGAAAACACGCCGGTTCCATGATCAACGGCACCTCTTGTAATAATCGATTCCTCGATATTCAGGCTACAGGTGTAACGAGTGATGCTGTCGGTATCCGGTATTAATTTCTCTCTGGAACAAGAAATTAACCCAGATAAAACAATAAACAAAAACAGACAATATATATGGTTCTTCATAATTTTTTTCTCGATTAATTGATAGGGGTCAACCCTTTAAAAGTACTTACATTATTTTGGAGGATTATGGTTCCGGTAAAAGCTATGCGTGTGCAACTCCATTCAGAAGCCGTACCGTCCCAATTGAAAAAGATATTAGAAATGCCGTAACTAGGATAACCAGTATTACCTCCCATCCGCGGCTTTCCTGCAGATGCAAGTGTCCAGGCATCGCACCAACCTAATTGAGACGTACCAGAGGTATGACTAACACCGGGGAAAATATCAAGCTGAGAAGTTATTACTCTCTTATTAAAGGAAACATAACCCGTACCGAAAGAACATTTCGTAGAAATAGTTCTGGTCGAACCAGAAATTGGATTGGTCACAGTCAATGTGCCGCTGGTGGATGAATACTTTGCAAGCGATATATTATCTATAGCGGAACAATTATTTGCCCACCAGTCCTCAAGTCCCCAAAAATTAACAAAATCATGATGATCAATATTTGACGTATCGTTCATACCAAGCGAATTGGTGCCACCAACAGAATGATTCTTGACTATAGTACCATAGCCGCAAATTTCCTGGGAGTTCATATTTCCATAATACCCTAAATACAATGCAATCATCATATTGAACCACTCCCAGGTTACAAGATGATAACCTGTACCTCTCGCCCTCGCATAAGACTTGAAATTCGCATAGGTGATAGACGAAGAAGGAACTACTCCCGATCGGGAATAAAGTTTGTTGGAAGAATTATACGCAAGGTAGACACCAACCAGCTGGCCGGAGTTCCAAGTAGTATAGGATGCGTCCGGTTTTGTTCCGTAAACGAAGGTGATAGACACGTTATCCGTCTCCGCGTTCGTGACCTTGTAATGGAACTCAGGAAGACGCATGAACACGTCTCCTTCACTGCCCGTAAGTACGGCAGCAGTTCCGTCATGGTACTTGGTTCCATCGTTATCATCAAGTTGGCAGAGCGTCATCGTACCGGAAGCCGTATACTTACCAAGGTAACGGTGGGAGTTCGCCCGGATGGCCATGATAGCCTTACCGTTCACGTCTCCGCTGACCATAGCACCCGGATCGGTCTTGGTTTGGTCGATAGTAATCGTGGAAGTGTATGTCGTATTGGGAGAAAGGCCTTCTGACCAGGAGATATCCGAACCGTTAATATTTAAAACGACCTCGGCATCAACTGTAAACGCGAAACCAAGCTTCCTTCCACGGGTTCGGTTATAATTACCGATACTGAAGTTCTTTGTCGTACTTGCCAACGAGAGCCCCGTAGAAGCACTGATGGCATCGACTGTTATACCGGTAAAAGCGGAGTAGCTGCCGGACGGCAGTGGGATATTCAACGTCGTTGACGTGCTGACCGAGCCGGTCGTGATGGTAACTGTATTGCCACTGCCGGACGAAAGCGACATGGTCGCTGAATCGGTACCGGCATTGGTGATATTATATGTTCCGGTCGTGTTCGTCATCCCATTGAAAGAAACGACAAATTTATTTACGCCGTCTGGGATATTGTCGATATTAAGACGCAAGAGGCCGCCTACGTGATAGAACGTTAGAATCGAGCCGCTGTTCACCGCAACCATGGGGCACGGGGAATACGTCGCCAACGTCTTCCCGGAGTAATCATACGTAACCGGGTAAATCACGGCCGGGGCAGACAGCTGAGCAGACGTAGGACTGCCGGGAACAGCGGAAGCAGGGTAAACCGCATAGTTATTGCGGTAATAGCCGGCATCAAGCGTAATCTCCGCAGTAGACGCAGAAGTGTTGACCGATACGGTCTCATACCTTGTAGTGGAACCGTTGGTAATACACAATGCAACCTGATCACCCGAGGTCCAGGTCATAGCACCGGTGGTCCCGTCGATCTCGCTACGGGTAGCCGGAATCCCGAAACGCAGGGTGATGCGTTCGCCCTCACCGGGCGTCTCGAGTTCATTGATGGGGATGGCCTCCCGCTCGCAGGCGGCAAGGACCAGGAGGGCTGATAAGGTGTATATGGTAAAGTGTTTCATCTCTCTCTTTATATGAATGGATGTTTTTTCTACCCGCTACTCTTTCTCCTTCACAAGCCAAACGGGAAAATAATAATCCGACTTACTGATTGTAGCCGTTGTCGTCACCCATGAACTCGCTACCGAGAAACGGTAATCGTTCGAGGAATTCGATTCGGTGGCAAGATGGAAGTTCAGGATATCCCCGCCCGACAACCAGTCACCGCTGGAAACGCTCCAGGCTTCAAAGAACCCGCTTGCGGGAATGAAAGCGCAACCGTTCCCAAGATAGCTGTCGAGCTGGGCAACCGTCACGCCTTCGTTACCGGAAGACGAACTGGTATTCCAGTTGAGCGACTTGGAGCAGGTAAAGGTCTTCCCGTCGGGAGCAATGATTATCCCGAGCGGGGTGGAAGAACCCGCATGCGTCACACCGGTCAGGCGGACTATGGCATACTTGCGTCCCGATACACCGTTTATGGTCGAACCGGCCCGGCTGCTGCCGGGAACGACGTTGTTCCACTCTGCCTGAGTCGGCAGGCGCCAGTTGTCATAACCGTCATAGGAAAGCTTATTCGCGTTGTCTATACTGCCGGAAGAGGTAGAGAAACCGCTTCCGTCCCCGTCGAAATAAGAGCCCAGTTCAATGAAACTGAAATAATAGCTCCCGTTATTCTTGCCACGGACGCTGCCGAAACTGCTGTGGTTCCAATCATCATCCTTGATGATGAAAGTGGACCCATTGTAATAAAGCGGAGCCGGAGCGATGTTCAGACCACCAAACGAAGGCATGGGCGGGTCCCAGTTGATGGCGTCGGAGTGCGTGAGGTCCAGGACCTCCACGACGATGCTCGACCCCATGGTGATGGTCATCGCGCTGGTCTTCCCGGCGATGAGCGTGAACGACTCCGACACCTCGTTGGTGTAGGCCGTCGCGGAACCGCCGCCGGAGGGGGCCGCGGACCAGGAGCAGGTCACGGTATAGCTGCCCGGGACGAGCCAGAGGTCGTTGGACTTCGTGCCGGGGGAGCTGTTCGCCAGCGACGTGGCGCTCCCGGCGCTCTTGCCCGACCACGCGCCCGTCTCCAGGTTATACGTCCCGCTGACATACGGGGTGATGGTCACGGACACGCCGCTGACGGTGAAGCCCGACTCCGCGGCCACAGTGACGTTCCCGATGCGGGAGAAGATATGGTTGAACACCAGGGTGTTCTTCTCGCCGAAAGTAGGGTTCGGCATGTATGCGCAAATGACGTCCGTGCTGTTCGAGGCCGATACCGTCGCGCCGGAACTGGTGTACGTCAGGGCGGCGTTCGATGCAAAAAACTTATACGACGGATCGGATGCCGGCCAGACGGCGGTACCCGTGTAGGTCCCGGCAGAGCCGGTGAAGGTCTGGTTGGTGAACACCGCGCTCTCGCTCCCGGAGGAGCCCGTCACGGCGGACACCCTGAAGGACGACAGGGAGCTCACGACGGATGCGCGCGTGGCGGCACCCCCGTCCCCGTCGAAGGACTGATACCCCGGACGGCCGTCCACCGTCACGTCCGCGGGCGTCACCACGCCGAAGGCGATGGGCCTGCCGGAGGACAGTGCGGGCTCCGGTTCCAGCTTCTCCCTCTCACAGGAAGCCAGGACCGCAAGCAGCGCCGGGATAAGGATTCTGAAGACTCTCTTTCTCATATTGTGTACTCTTGTTGTATATGTCTTGGATATATTATTCAGTGATGTTCTTATACCAGGGCTTGCCGTCGATAACCGGGACGGTGTCCTGGAGTTTCTCAAGGCAGTCCTCCTCGATGGGGAAGGGAACCTCCAGGGTAGTCTCTATGCCCTCGTGACGGCCGTCACGGTAGAGGAACGCGGCAAGGAGGAAGCACACGGTCGAGAGCAGGACCAGGGCCCAGACCGTCGGCTGTATGCGCCTGCGGTCCCCGACGAAACGGTCCAGGCACGCGCAGCGCAGGGGGGACCCGGTCCCGTAGACGAGGAAGTCGTATATCGCGAGGAACATGATGCACCCGAAGGCGACGCCTGCAATCAGCAGGAGAATCGTGACGATAGGAGTATAGCTGAACATATACATTTATATTTCGGTTTAATTATTCAATTCACAACACCACCAGAAGATTCCATCCAATTTGCAGTCATTGCTGGTAAACCAGGATATTCTATCGATATATATGGGAAATGAGGAGAATAAGCTCCAAATGCTTGAGAACCATAATTAACAAAGTTATCAGAACTATAATAACTAAGATATTCCCATAAAACTCCATTTAAATAAATCTGTGTCTCATTAGAATAATCACATCCAGAACCAACCTCATCTATAGATAATGGTTGAGATAGAGAGATGTATGGATTATAACCACTTAACCTAATGTAATTTATCCCCCCCCCGACGGCATGGAAAACTCGATGCTGTTCGCGCTCCAGGCGGTGATGGAAACGCCGAGCTGGATATCCTGGGCGTTGCCGCCGAGCGTCGCGGTGATGCTGTTGATGCGGCCCCCGACCAGCGTAACGGTCTTCGTCTGGCCGCTGAAGGTCTGACTGTACGAGCCCTTCGTGGCGGTCCACCCGAGTGTAACCGTATAGGTTCCCGGAACAAGGTAAAGGTCGTTGGACTTCGTACCGACACTGCTGTTGGCGATAGAAGTTGCACTCCCGGTAGTCTTGCCGCTCCAGGCGCCTGTGCGGATATTATACGTACCGCCCGTCTCCGGGGTAATCGACATCGAGATGGAACTGATCGTGTAGCCGGAGGCCGCCGCGGTAGTTACGCTCCCAATGCGTGCGAACACGTGATTGAACGTCAGGTCGCACTTCGTCTTATAAGCTGCACTGGCAGAGTAGGCGCACACTACATCGGTAGCGTTCGTCGCCGCCACGGTGGAACCTGCCGCAGCAAACGTGATCGGTAAGTTACTTCCATAAAAATTGTACGTCACAGACGAAGACGGCCATACGGGATCGCCGGTGTACTTCCCGTCGCTGTCGCCGTCCGAGAAGGTCGTCGATGTAAACGCGCTGGACTCGCTCCCGGCAGAGCCGGTGGTGGCGGAGGCATAGAAGGACGAGAGGCTCGTCACCGCCGTGGCGCGGGTGGTTACGTCAAGCTCCGCGTCGCCGTCAACGTAACCGAGGACGATACGGTCGTCCTGGACCGGGGCGGGGACGAAAGAGGACTTGCTACAGCCCGTGATGCACAGGGCCGCGGTAAGGGTCGAAAGGATGTAAACTCTCTTTTTCATATTTCTTGTTGTTTTTATTGTTTCTGTTAATTATTCGATAGGGCGCACTAGGCGGACAGGATAACTATTAGTATTAATCTTAGCAGTATTATTTAAAGTAACGGTAGGAAAAAATGCGTAATAAGCATTGTCTACAGAATATTCAGTAGAAGACCAATAAAGCCCTGCAGTACCTGCATTATTCCATTTCTCACCAGGATGATAATAATTACCTGAACATGGTATAAAAACGCAACCTTGTTCAAGGTATGTATTCAATGTTGAAACAGTAACACCAGTGTTATTGCCAGTTCCATCAAAATAAGTAAAAGCCGTACCTGTTATAATTTCTCCATCAGGAAATACAAGTAATCCTTTTGGAATTGCATTATTTGCATAAGTAATTCCGGTAAGTCGAATATAAGCAAAATGCTTATTAGATTGTCCGTTAACAGTAGAACCAACTCGAACAGCAGACGAAGTAGTATAAATTGTATTCCATTCTGACGATGTTGGCAATCTCCAACCATTAAGAGGGTCTAATAAATTATCAATATTACCATCAGTAGTAGTAAATCCCTCCTTCTCAAACAAATCCCCTATCTCCAAAAAATTAAAATAACTACTGGCTAAACCAGAAAAAACACCATAACCGGTTCCATTTGTACAATGCTCATCCCATGTCTCATCGATTGACCATTCAGAACCATCCCAGTACAGGTTCCCCGGAGCAATCTCAAGACCACCAAAAGAATAGACCTTCGGGACCTCCTTTACGAGACGTGTAAGAAAATAACTATACTTGTCAAGATTAGTTTCACCGAAGCAATTATCACCTACAGCAATACCATAAGCATTATACTCTCCCTTCTCTGTGCTGGAGTAATAATAAGACTGATTGAAGTCCGTAACCCAATCCATGACATCCTCCCAATACCCGAATGCAGGAAGGAATATACAACCCTGCTGCAGGTATTCGTTCAATATAGAAACATCAATAGGTGTCAAATCAGACGGATCATCCATAACTCCAAGATTATACCCATATAATGATTTTCCATCCGGGAAAACCAATAATCCATCTGTATAATAATAATCCGGTAACTCGATAACAGCCCAATGTTTATTAGCTACACCATTTACCGTAGATCCGGGACGAACGGCTGAAGACGTCGTTAAGATTGTCTGCCATTCGGATCTAGTAGGAAGCCTCCAATCATCAACAGTAGCATCGTGACACTCATCCCATTCAAAGAACGATGAACCGACATTCAATCCCCTTGAAACATCATTAGAATGATATGTCCAATCATCCGCGATACGGAACTGACTACCGTCATAGTACATATTGCCCTGGGCGATATACAGCCCGCCGAACGTCCCTTCCTCGATGGCCATCACTTCCCCCATGGCCACGGCGTTGCCGGTCCACGGCGTGACGGTCACGCCCAGTTCCACGCTGGAGGCATCCCCCTTCAGGCTCACGGTGATCGCGTTGACCTTACCGCCCTCCACGGCTACGCCACTGAAGGTCTTCTCCGCGTCGATGGTGTAGGCCCCCTTCGTGGCCGTCCAGGTGACACTGATGTCGTAAGTGCCCGGCACGAGGTACAGGTCGTTACTCTTCGTAGAGGGAGTAGTGTTCGCGAGCTCCGTCGCGGAGCCGGAGGTCAGCGCGCTCCAGCCGGTCCCGTCGGACTGGCCCGACCCGGTACGGAGGTTATACGTCCCTCCTGTATAGGGAGTGATGCTCATGTGGACGTTCGTGATGGTGTACCCATCGGCGGCGCTGACCGTGACGTTACCGATCCGCGCGAAAATATGGTCGAAATCCAGCGTATTCACCCCCTTGAACGTCGGGGATGCGAGGTACTCGCAGACCACATCCGTGGTGTTGGAAGCCGATACAGTGGTCCCGGCTGCGGAAAAGGTCAGAGGCGCATTTGCGCTGTAAAAATGGTATCCGGGATTACTCTCGTCCCAATACCTGCCCCCGTCGAAGTACGACCCAACCTTCGTGAAGGACGTGCTCGCCCACAGGCTCGTCTCGCTCCCGGCGGAGCCGCTCGTGGCGGAGACGTAGATGCCGGAGGCGTCGAGCGTGGAGGAGCTCACCACAGACGCACGGGTGCTGACGTCCAGGTCGAGGATATCCGCGCTGAAGAGGATACGCACGTCCGTGGCCGCGGGGGTACGGTCGTCCTTGCTGCATCCCACGAGAAGGGACGCGAGCAGGAGAATGAACGTTATGTGTCTTGTATATCTCATTGAGGGCATTTCCTGGTTAATAAATGATTAAGAAGCTTCTCGGACGAGGCGGGCGGGTCTATAGTATACTTCCATATCCATCTGTTCCGCCATAGTACCTCCACCGGGGGGGCCACCTGGCTCAGGTTGAATCGTTATTCGTAACTCAATGGGAGGTTTAACAGGATTAGAGCCAATATTTAAAATGCCTCCGCCCGTATGAGAATAAGTATGGTTTACCCCAGTATAAAGATATCGCCCATTTGTCCAAATATATTGTTCAGATTCTTCCCAAGAATCACCGGAACTATTATGAATACCCATATCAGGAAAAAACGCACAACCTTGGTGAAGATAATCTGTTAATTCTGATAATGTAAATCCAGTAGTAATAGTACTATTATCCATACCAGATAAAGCCTTACCGGTAATCATTTCATTATCAGGAAAAACAAGCGTTCCAGTAGGCGTATCACTTCCTGCATGCGTGACCCCTGTAAGCTGAATACGTGCATAATGCTTGTTTATATTACCATTAACCGTTGAACCCTCACGTGTGGCAGAAGAAGTTGTAAAAATTGTGTTCACTTCTGTACCTGTAGGTAGACGCCAACCATCGCACGGGTCAAGATTATTCTCAATAGCACCTTCATTGACATTAAAACTGGCATTATCAAACAACTGTCCCAAGTTAACGAAACTAAAGTACGTACTCCCTTCCGTTTTGCCATACTCAGTCCCATAACTATCATAGTTCCAGTCGTCCTTCAGTACCAGCGCCCCGCCCTCATAGGCTACGGGCCCCGCGGAGATCTCCAGGCCGCCGAACGTACCCACCACGCGCGGGGTCTCCGGCCCGGTGGTGCCGAGCGCGATGGTGCCCGCGCCCCAGCTGCTGACGCTGATCTCGAAGAGGATGCTCTCCGCGCCTCCCCTCAGGGTGGCCGTCACGGCGCTGACCTGCCCCGCCACGAGGCTCACGCCCGTCACGGTCTTCGAGAGGTCCGCACTATAAAGGCCCTTCTCTGCATGCCAGCTGAACGTCAGGTCATAGGTCCCGGGGACCAGGTAGAGGTCATTGGCTTTCGTCCCCGGCGAGCTGTTCGCTATCTCCGTTGCACTGCCGGTAGTGAGCCCGCTCCAGCCCGTACCGTCGGTCCGTCCGGCACCCGTGCGGAGGTTATACGTGCCTCCGGTCTTCGGGGTGATCGTCACGCTCACATTGGAAATGGTGTATCCGTCCCCGGCGGAGATGGTCACGTTACCCACGCGTGCGAAGATATGATAGAACGACAGGGCGTTGGGGCTCTTGAACGACGGGGACGGCATGTAGGCGCACACCACATCATAGCTGTTCGTGGCAGCCACGGTCGTTCCGGCCGCATTGAACGTAAGAGGCCGGCTTGCGGCATAGAAGTGATATCCGGGATCCACCAGCGCCCAGGCCTTCCCGCCCTCGAAGTACGTACTACCTTTCGAGAACGCCGTGCTGGTCCAGTATGAGGACTCGCTCCCGGCGCTGCCGGTGGTCGCGGACACGTAGAAGCCCGAGGCATCGAGCGTGCTGCCGCTGACCACCGAGGCCTTCGTCTGGAAGTCCACCACGGGCGCCTCCGCGCTGAAGCGGATCGCGTCGCTGTCCGCATCCTCCACGGCGTAGCCGGCCTTGCTGCAGGCCAGGGCGGAGAGCAGCAGGAGCGAGACGGAGATATGTCTGAGCGTATTCAACATGGCATTTCCTGGATAAGTGACAATACTTCTGACGTTACTGGGCCGATCAATCGGGCTCGACGGTGCCGATGGCCACGGTGCCGGCGCCCCATTCGGCGACGCTGACGGTGAACTGGATGGCGGAAGCGTCACCCGTGAGGCCCGCGCTGATAGCGTTGACCTTACCGCCGACGATGGATACGCCCGTTACGGTCTTGCTGAGATTTGCTGTGTAATCGTCCTTGGAGGCCGTCCACGAGAAAGAGATCGAATACGTCCCCGGAACGAGGTACAGGTCATTGGCCTTCGTGCCCGGCGTGGTGTTCGCCAGCTCGGTGGCGCTGCCGGAGGTCAGGGAAGACCAGCCGGTACCGTTGGTCTGACCGTTGCCCGTGGCGATATTGTACGTACCGCCGGTGTTCGGGGTGATGGTCGCATGGACGTTGGTGATCGTGTACCCGTCCACGGCGGTCACGGTGAAGTTGCCGATACGTGCGAAGACATGGTAGAACGACAGGGCGTTCGGGGTCTCGTAGGTCGGGGAGGCCAGATAGGCGCACACGACGTCCGTCGCATTCGTGGCGGCAACTGTGCAGCCGTAGACGCTATGCGTCAAAGTGGCGTTCGATGCAAAAAACTTATAAGAAGGATCGCTTGCCGGCCAGAACTTACCACCCTCGTAGTAGGTGCTCCCCTTCGAGAAGGAGACGTTGTTCCAGGCGCTCGCGAAGCTCCCGGCGCTGCCGGTCACGGCCGAGCAGTTGAACCCGTTGGCCTCGATGGTCGAGGTCGTCACCACGGTGGCCTTCGTCTGGAGGTCCACGTCGGGTGCGTCCACGGTGAACCGGATCACGCCGTCGCCCGTGGGGACGATGGTCATGTCCGAACCGTTCTTCTGGCAGGAGAAGACCGACATGGCCGTCATCGCCGCCGCAAGGATAAGGTGCATTCTTTTCATACTCTATGTCGTTTTTTTACTGTTATACGTTGTACGCTTAGCTCCGGGAGGCCTCGACCGTACCGGCGTCGATGGCGTTGGAGCCCCAGTCGGCCACGGAGACGGAGAACTGGATCTTGTCGGCATCACCGGTCAGACCGAGGCTGATATTGTTCACCTTGCCACCCTGGAGGGCGACGTTCACCGTACGGTTGGAGAATGTATAAGAATAATTATCCTTCGCGGCCGTCCAAGTGACGGTCAGGTCGTAGGAGCCAGGAACGAGCCATACGTCGTTAGATTTCGTACCGGGGGTAGCGTTGGCAATCCCTACGGCGGAGCCGTTGGAGGTGGAGGACCAGCCCGTACCATCGATTGACCCGTTACCCGTACGGATATTATAAGTTCCGCTGGTCTTCGGGGTAATGGAAACCGAGACACCGCTGATGGTATAACCGTCCACGGCCGTCACGGTACAACTCCCCACCCGGGCGAAAATATGGGCAAAGGACAACGTGTTGGGCGACAGATATGACGGAGAGGGCATATAGGCGCAGACAACGTCATTAGCCGCATTGGCGCTCACCGTGCATCCTGCAGCGGCAAAGGTAATGGCCGAGTTGGCGCTGTAAAAATGGTACGACGGATTCGTCGACGGCCACCATTTGTCGGCCTCGAAATAGGTCGCTCCCTTGGTGAAAGCCACACTGGAGAAACCCGTCACGAGGGACTCGCTCCCGGCAGAGCCGGTCGTAGCCGTGACGTTGAAACCGCTGCTGTTGAGGCTCGCGGCATTGACCACGTCGGCACGGGTAGTCACCTCGGAGAGGATCGCGGGGCCGCCCGCGTCGAAGCGGATGCGCCCGTCAGCGGGGACGGAAGACACGTCGGCGCCCTTCTGACAGGAAAGGACGGCCGGGACGGCCAGGATAAGGGAAAGGATAAAGGACTTTTTCATATACTTGATTTTTTGTTGATTAATCGATTGAACGGACAAGACGGATCGAAAAACTACGAGTGCCGGATATAGTTGCTTCACCAGAGCCTGGATTACTATTATTAAAATAAATATTGTATGCACTACCTCCTGCGGATTGGCTGGTCCAATAATAGCCTGCTGTTCCGCCCTCATAAAAGCTACCGGCATTACGTCCTGTTCCAGGCAAGAAAGCGCATCCTTGCCCAAGATAAAATTGTAGTTCACTTTCTGTAACACCAGTGGTGAGTGTATTATTATCCATACCAGACAAAGTCTTGCCTGAAATGGTTTGATCATCAGGAAATAGAAGTACACCAATGGGAGTGGTACTACCTGCATAGGTAACCCCTGTTAACTGAATAAGCGCATAATGCTTATTCAGACTACCGTTAACAGTTGAACCTGTACGAGTAGCGGTAGAAGTGGTAACGAAAATTTTCCATTCAGCCGGTGTTGGAAGCCTCCATCCGTCAAAGGGATCAAGAAGGTTATCAATATTACCATCAGAATAAGTAAATCCTGCTTTTTCAAACAAGGCACCCATCTGCAGGAAATTAAAATACGTGCTCTCTACCCCACTATTCACACCGGCACTAGAACCATATGTGTTATGACTATTCCATTTGTCATCAATAGACCACGAAGAGCCATTATAATACAGATTTCCGGATGCAATCAGTAAACCACCAAAAGAAGCAGCAGAAGGTTCCGGATCATGCACGGCCTCCAGCGTCCCCTTATCAACGGGGTTGACACCCCAATCACTCACGGACACGGAAAAGAGGATCTCGTCCGCCTCGCCACCGATACGGAAAACCACGTCATTGACCTTTCCTGCCGTCATGGGCACCAAGACATCCGCCGGGCCGAAAGAATGCGAATAATCGCCCTTTGTGGCCGTCCAGGAGACAGACATGAGATATGCCCCGGGGACAAGGTAGATATCGTTCCCTTTCGTACCTACGGAGGAATTTGCAACAGAAGAAGCGCTGGAAGCGGTCGTCACCGAAGACCAGCCTGTCCCGTCCGTACGTCCGTTTCCGGTAAGGATATTATAGGTCCCTCCGGTCTTTGGGGTAATCGAAATGCTGATACCGCTTACCGTGTAATCATCCACCGCCATGGTGGTTACGTTCCCCAGACGGGCAAGGATATGATAGAAGGTCATGTCACACTCCGTCTTGTAAGCCCAGTCTGGAGAATAAGCGCACACGACATCCGTCCCGTTCGTCGCGGAGACGGTCATGCCGCCGGAGGTGAAGGTCAGCGGAAGATTTGAAGCATAAAAATTGAAATCCGTCGGCTCATTCGGCCAGACGGGCGTGCCGGAATATTTCCCGTCCCCGTCGGGGTCGGCGAAGGTCGCGCTGCTGAACCCCAGCGTCTCGCTGCCGGCCGTCCCGGTGGAGGCGGCGGCATAGAACGAATCCAAATCCTCAACGGGCACGACTGCCTTCGTATGGACGTCGATTCCGGTAAGGTTGAGGACATTGAGGTGAATCCGGTTATCAAAAGGGTATATGGAGTCAGACGGCGTCCCCTTAGTACAGGAGACGGCCATCATGATGAATGTCAAGGCAAAGCAGAAATATCTTTTCATCGGAGGCACGTGAATTTAACAGCTACAGGACAGGGATGCTGGAAGACGTACCGTTCCAGTCCTGGACCGTAGGGATGATCCTGATTTCCTCGGGGGAAAAAGAGATTTCATAAACGTACTTCCTTCCCATCAGCCAGTAGGCGTTCGGCAAGGAGAAACTATATTGCATGACGGGATCGCTCCCGTCGTAAGAATAGTACATGATGATGTCCTTCATCGGCTGCTCGGGGAGCAGCATATCAAGATAGGACGGAGTGGACGTAAGCAGGGTTCCGTACGTCCCATGGATGTCCTCCACCACGGTATCGTTCCTCCAGTCGAACCGGAAAGACCACTGAGCCTCCGGCTCGCCGAAAGGATGGGATACCTCCAGGACACCGGTGGTGTAAACATCCTTCAGAACAATCTTATGGATTCTGAAAATATTCTCATAGGAAGACGTCTTCGCGTGAAGCTTGAACTGAATCCAAGCTTGGGAATGCTTGAATACAAGGGACACGTTCCCGTCGGCATCCATGGCTTTCTTTCCGGAAGCGGAAGAGAAGAGGACGTCATCCTGCGTGTATGCGCTGTCAAAGGTAAGCTGGACATTATCCGTTGAACGTTTACGGTTGTACTCCACACTCCCGTCAGGGAAGGGGATAGACGAGCTGTAACCAATGAAATCAAGTGTACCGCCAAGAGGCCAGTACAAGGCGGGGAAGTGATGCCAAAGGCCGTCCTCATCCTTGTCGAAACGCTCGTCACGGAAATACTCGAACGGAATGCCGCTCTTAGGATAATACCAGGAGGTCAGGTTTATAGTACGGAGGTTTTTCGTCGGATAAGTGGAATGAAGGGAAATCGCCGGCGTCTCGTACATAGTAGTGCCTTCAACATAACCCTTCGTAACGGGCATGGAAATAACCTTCAGGGAAATCGGCGTATCAGTCACCCTCTCTTCCTTCATACAGGAAAAGACAACCGTCATGGCGGTCACGCAACCAAAAAGCTTCATATACCCGGAGATTCCCATGAATATCTTAAATGATAACAAAAGATAAAATATAAAAGCAAGGGGAGGACTTGCTTGCCTCCCCTTGCATGAGAGAAAGGATTAGGACAGGTTGCTCGGGAAACCGTCACCGCTAACATCGGGTACGGAGAACTCGACAACCGTAGGAGTGACGGTGATTTCGACAGGGGTGATGGTGATCTGATAAACGTACTTCTTGCCGGCCTCCCAGGTGGAGGTGGTCATAGGGAAGCGGTACTCGAGGATGGTGTCCTGACCGGCCAGCTGATAACGCATCACAAAAGCGGTCTGGCCCTGCTCGGGGATCAGCATATCGAGATACTCGACAGCGGTGCCGAGGGAGTTGGTGCCGTCCTCGTCATAGAGCTCGTAGTTGTTGTCAACGACCACGTTGCCGGCACGGTAGGAAGCGAAGTTCCAGCTGTGTTCAGCTACACCTGCGGTGTTGGTGATGGTCAGTTCACCCTTCTGATAGATGTTCTCGATGACGATGTCCTTGATGAACACCAGGTCGGCAGCAGAAGCCTTCATCTGGAACTCGATCCAGGCCTGGCTGTGCTTGAACTCCATCGGAACGCTCTCGCGCTGGGTCTTGTTACGGGCGGCGGCGGCATACACGATGTCGTCCTGGCTCTGGGCCTCGGAGACGTTGAGGATGAGCTTCTTGGAGGCGTTGGATTCATCCCAGACGCACTTGGTGCCGGTCAGACGGCCCTGGGCGCTGTAAGCGAGGAAGTCCATAGCGCCCTCGAGCGGCCAGTAGATCTTCGGTGCATGATGCCACAGACCGTCGGTCTCACGGTTGGCGTTGATAGCGAAGGGCTCGTCCACGAAATAGTTACCGGCCTCGCCGTTCTGAGGGGTCAGATAGGCGCTGAGGTACATCTGGCGGGGAGTCGTGACGGGCTCGGTAGCGTGCAGCTGGGCGATAGCCGTGTCATAGAAGAGAGCGGCGGTCACATAACCCTTGGTCAGGGCCACGGAATTCAGGGTCAGTTCACCCTTCATCTCGGGAAGCTGGGCCTCAGGAGCATTGGACTTGTTGCAAGAAGCAACGGTTGCGAGGATTGCAGCGACGGCTGCGAAAACAAAAAGCTTTTTCATGGATGAAAAAAATTAGGGTTAAAAATTAGGGTAATAATATGCAATATGCATAAACTCTCTATAATGATTACAAATCATAATACTCATACTGTCCTTCCCACAACTCGGTGGTAGGGTTGAAACCACCCTGAAGACGCTCAGTGGCCTCCAAGTCAAGATAAATGTCAACAGCTGAAGCCTCTCCGTCAAGGACGGCCTCGAACTTCTCCGTAACATCTACCTGCACGTAGGACGTGATACCACCGTCGGCGGTCAAGACAACTGTCAAAAGGACGCGGTTGTCCTCGACGTTCCGGCCAAAGGTGAGGACATCCATCTCGTACGTACCCACCTCGCCTTCCGCCTTCGTCCTCTGCGGAGTTCCGTTCAAATAAATAATGGAATTCCCTTCAAGGCGTGCGGCGTCATCCTTCAGCCAACGACCGGGCGCCATGCCGGAAACGTAAAAATCGAAGCTTTCGGCAAGTTCATAGTTCCGGATACCGCGCAGGATGAAATGTACCGTCTCGACAACCGTTTCCGGCCGGGTGGGAATGATATGCACCTTGTCATTCTCGGTGACATAAGGGACCTCGATACGGGCAAAATACCGGACCATGTGGTCGGGCATCTTGATGATGGATACACCGTTATTATACCCGATGCTCTCCGTATCGGCAAAAATCTTCGAGATATTCTCGTTGTTGTTGACACGCGTAACATGTGAATCATAACCGTAAACGAGAAGGTCATACGTCCCGGGCATGACACCGTCAAGGTAACCGCCTACGGGCCGGTCCTTCGGATGATTGTAGGGATGGATATAGTTATAGAACACCTTCGTTCCTGTATTCGGATCGTAAAGGTTCACCGCAAGGATTTCATTACGCTGGTCCAGGGGAATGTCGTTCTCAACGGACAGATAGTAATTGCTGACTGGATACACGATAGGATCGCGCATGCAGGAAGCAAGGAAGACGGACGCCAGGGCGGCGATGACAAACAGTTGAATCTTTCTCATATCCTTTCCTCCTATCTGCTATATTTTTCCGTAATGGGGACGACAAGGTTCACCGAGGCCTTCACGGGCACAGGAATAAACTTTTTCCCGTCTACCCAGTTCCCGACGAGCGGGCCGCCTTCCTTATGGACGGCGTAACCGCGCCAGGAAGTATACATCACGCCGAACCCGGCGTTGAACTCAAGCCGTACGTTGCCCTTACGCAGGGGGAGTGCATACATATAGTCAAGACCGGCCATAAAGAACTCGCCCTGCATGCCGTTCCAGTCCTTCTCGAGGTCATAATAACCCCCCCCGAGGACAAGACCGACCGAATGGCCGACAAGACGGTACCGGTGGTACTCGTACTCGTTCCGGTGATTTTCGCCGAGCCAAAACCTCGCTTCGGCAGTCCCATAAAGAACCTGGAAACAGGTCGAATAACTGTCCGTTACCTTATTCATCCACGGACGCCACACCCAGGGGGCATAAACATCCGTAGCGACACTCCAGCGATTACCAACCGGGATCTCGACACCGACATTCATCAAAGGAATAAGGAGATTGCTGCGGACTGCAAAAAGCGGTGTCTTGTAGAACAAGTCCATCGGATAGCGGCGGGGCTTACGCTTCATGCTGTTGAGCACCATGTCGGCGGCATCACGGGCAAGCTGCTCGTAATCCATGTCCGGACCGTCATACTCATGGACGATAACCAGCGTATCCCGGACGCTCACGACCGCATTCGGATAAGTAATGATACAACGGAGCGTACCGGCTCCCTGACGGAGCTCGGGGAAAATATTCTTCAGCATCCAGTCCCATGCCTTACCGTTATCAATCCGCTTCAGGCGGGCAATACAACGCTCCTTGACGGTCGCCTCGGTAGAAGTACGAACCTCCGTCTCGGCCATAACTGAAAGGATTTCATCCTTCCACGGGCAGTCGGAATTCCGCAGGGCCTGCGTCAGACCTTCCCAGTCGGCGCCGGTCGACCAGGCCTTCACCTGGGAGGCATTGAGGGGAAGAGCGTCGAGGATATACTTACGCAGTGACTTTGCACGCTCCATGGAGAGGTGCTCATTGAACTCAGCCCCGCCCTCGGGCGACGCGCCGGTCTCGATAGTGATCGCCTCCACATACGCGGAGGTGTCGCGCATCGCGTTATTGACTCCTTCCACGAAAGCACGGAGCAAACGCCCGTTGTTACGGAAAGACGTATCCACCACGGCGCTCCCGACACGGAAATAGACACGGGTAGCCGTACCGTTGCGGTTCCCACGGCCGCCCTGAGCATACGAGATATGGCAAGCGGCCAAAACCACCAGCACGGTCAAAACAATATTCCTGAATGTCTTCATCAATTCAGAGGTTAATCGGTGACAGTAAACACATACGTATAATGCCTTCCGGCAACCCAGTTCCCATGGGGCAGTTCCTTGACCGCCGTCTTCTGCTCGCCATTGACCGTGTAGGTCACGATGACGGATTTCATCTCCTGCTCGGGAACGAGCATGGAAAGGGAAACCGGAGTGGAGGTCAAAACCGTCCCGATGACGTTGTTGACATCATCGACACCGGCATTGGAAGCGATATATCTGCGGAAATCCCACCGGTGCGTGGGTGCTCCGGCATTGTTGGAGACGATAAGGTCGCCGGACAGATAACAGTCCGTAATGGTAACGGACTCAACCTTGCAGACAGCCATGGAACCGGCCTTGCGTGCAAAGGTAAATTCCAGCAGGGCCTGGGAGTGATGCATGGAAATGGCCGTTACATTACCCGCACCGGGATTGGTCTGGCTCCAGCACGCCCCATAAAGGACATCGTCCTGCGTACGGTCATTACCTACCCGCAGACGCATGATCTCGGCGTTGTTGGGCTCGCCCCAGCTGATGTCGAACTCATTAAAAGGCGTTTCGGACGAATAAGCCATCATATCCATCACCGCACCTACAGGCCAGTAGACCGAAGGTTCGCGCTTCCATCCGCCGGCGGTCTTGACAAACCGCTCGTTCACGAAATAGTTGATTTCGTTACCGAACTGCGGATGAAGGAAGGACGTGACATAAAGGTCCCTGTCTCCGGACTCACTGTCTACCAGCGAGGTTCCGTTAACAACGCCCCTGGTCAAAGGAAGCTCACCCTCTACCGTCTGTACGAAACAGAACTCGACACGGGGCTCCTCCGACATCCCTTCTCCCTTTCTGCAGGAGAAAAGGGGAAGGAGGGCCAAAAGGACAAGGTATATATATCGTCTCTTCATAATTATCATATCACAACTCAGTACCCGATGGGTACACTATAATGCAGGGCCGACCAGTCGCTGAGGACAGGCATGAAACCGCCTGTACCGTCGTTCTCGTTCAAGGGGACATCAAAGTCGATAGACAGGCTGAGAGATTCATTCCCGTCACCATCCCTGACCTGTGAGGTTACATCCTCCACAAAGAGAAAGCTCTCCCCGGAACGGTTCGTAAACACTACGTAAACCGTGTTCACGACATCCGCCACCTGCGGAATACCGAAATGATTGAAACAGGCCGTAATGGCCTTCTCGCTAATCTCTGAAGCCGAAACGCTGATCGTCGCCAGTTCGTCACCAGGTTTGCCGGAGAAGATATTTCTTGACGAGGCATAATTGGTAAAGAAAAGCTGGACAGAAGACAACCTGTCGGTGTTCGTCACGCCCTCGATAGTAACGCTGCTCTGGCAGAGGCGGGAACGGGTGCTGACGGTAAACTGGTTTTTAACCTTGCCTTCACCCGTCCATTTCACGGTAACATCCTTGGTGTAACCGGCAAAAATCGGATCCGGTTCACTGACGACGTTGTCATCCTCAAAACCGGGATAACCCTTCGTCGTGCAAAGCACGATACCGTCGTTGCCGGCCTTCGTACGGATAGCACTCTTGCAGGCGGTAAAAACGCTTTTTAAAGCAGGAAGAACGGGTTCCGAATAAGCGTTGACCGTAGACAGGTAATCAGTCCCGTTAACCAGGGTGGTAGCCATATCCAACCCGTATGCAAAGACGGAGAACCGTCCCTGGATGACACCCATGGAACCGCCTTTTTCCGGACAGAAGTCCTCGAAGGCCTTCGCGCCGGTATTCGTATCGTAATACAACACACGGTAGTTATACGGCGGAATTGCAATCCGGCTCCAGGGGAGTGTATAGTCATTATCCATCGATACCCGGACGCTGCAGAGCGTATCTTCCGGTATCTTGTTACAGGAAGACGCTACACAGGCGGTCAGCAACGCTGACATCATGCATACAAGGATATGGCTTGACCCTTTCAACGTAAATCCTCAATTAAGGAATATCAACCTCGGTGGTAACGGCATCCCAGTCGACGATCGTCGGCTTGATGACGATTTCCGTCAGGCCGAAATCAAGGCTATAAACATTTTTCTTGGCCATGTCCCAAGTGCCGGTCGGCGTATACTGGAACTGCATCTGTTTATTCAGCGGGGTGGTACCGTCAGCGGCAAAGCCGTTATGCAAAGTATAAGTCACCGTGAACGGGACGGCGTCCTGCGGGGGCATGATGACATAAGCGTCTCCGAACTTGCTGGTAGAAAGATTCGTATAGGTGCTCGTCAGGTTGAACGCGGACAGCGCGGCCTCCGTCGTATTCGTACCGAGGTTCGCGGTATTCCATACCCGTGCGGAAATATGCGTCTTCGCGTCACCGAGAGAACTCCAGGCGGCGGAAAGGCTGCCGGAACCACCGCCGGCGGCGGGGTTGTTCACTGTCAGCGTGCCGGAGTACTTTGCCCCGTCGATGGTGATACCATTGATGGTAATACCGGAATTAGTGGTCGAAGAATAAGCGACATTACACTTGGCAAGGAACACTACGCTGGTCATGGCGTGTTTGAACTCCATGGGAGATCCGCTGGAGGAGAGGCCCTGGGCGTTGGAGGCACCATAGAGTATGTCGTCAAACTTGGCGGAGTTATCCGGCAGGACGGCCACAAACTTCTTCGCAACATTGGAGCTCTGGCCCCAGGTCACGGACGAAGGTGCGATACCCGTCGAAGCGACGTTGATGCCGGCTCCGGCGATCGCCAGGAAATCCAGCGTACCATCCAAAGGATAATACTTCGGTCCGCGTTCCGACTTCCAGCCGGTCACGTCGCCGTTATAACCGAACTGGATGCCTTCGAAATAGTCCTGGGCGGTATCTTCACCAGGGTGAGAACCAAGATTGCGGTAAGCGGAAACGAGCATGTCGTATCCCTGGGGGAATGCGGTTCCGCTGACTGCGGAACGCGTCTGAAGCCCAAGAGGCCGGATAGATACTTCTGTGCCAAGATCCGGGACATCTGCAGGAGATGCTTGTTTGTTGCAGCCGGACATGGCAAAAAGAGCCAAAGCTGCAATGAAAAGAGAGAATTTCTTCATAATCAATCTATGATATTGTTTTTTCAATCCAAACATAGTTCTTTCCGTTTGCAAAGTAAATACAATCCTACATAAAAATCAATAACCACAGATAAATTTTTACACAAATCTTTAACGAATGATAACCATCTATACCATAAAAACAAATTAAAAACACTTTGGAACATGGGTCTAATGGCCCCATAAAAACTTTTAAATCCAACGCACACGCTCCTTTTGAATACAAAACCTTCAATATGAATTCCTCGCCGGAAAACCCGCCGCTGACGCGACGTCAAATACCCGGCCGTCTGCCCGGTCATTACATGACCAGCGTACTGTCCGTCCGGGTATTTGTTTTCCGCCTGTGGATTCATACTTCGCTCTCTTGCCAAGGGCGGCAGCAGCCACCCTTCCACATACCACCTATCCCACATATAAATAGGTGTTGAATCTTTTAACGTATGTATAAGATAAATCATTATCTTTGCATACCATCATAACACTGAAAACCTTTAAAACCACGCTTATGATTAATCTTCACAAAATATCCTTTCTGGCCTTAGCTATCATCTCCCTCCTCACGGGATGCGTCAAGGAGCGGCTGACGCCATACGACGAACATCCAACACCTAATTTCCCGCACAATTACTACGGATACGACACCCCGAAAGACACGCTGGAGCGGGTCTTCGGCGACGCTACCGTCTCCTTCTCCGTTGAACCCGGCGACACGGTCTTCGTCTTCGGGGAAGAGGAAGCCGTCTTCGAATGCCTGATAGACGGAGACCCCGACGCGGTGGATATCTGGGCGGAATACGACCAGTACATCTATCTCCACAACATAGAGAACTGGTATTTCCAAGGTACGAGCTGGATGCCGTACCACAAGGAAGGGAACAAGATAACGTTCTCTCACCTGATGAAACAGAACCGCAGCGTCAACGGCATCTGCACCACGCCGGTCATGCCCGTCAGGATCAAAGTCACCCCCGTGGAGAGCATCACCACCTATCCCGACGGCACGAAGGAGAAAGTCACCGGTGAACCCCGGGTCTTCCAGTTCTATATGACTACCTATCAGGTCAGGGACATGATCATGGACTATGACAACATGGAACAGGTATATCCCGTGACCGAAGGCAAGCAGACCAGGAAGCCCTATCCCGGGTACACTGTCGGAGGACGCGCCGGACAATCCGTCACCGTCGACGGGATCCGCTACGTCACCAACACGCAAATACCGGGAATCGACCTAGCCGATGCTACCCGCATCGAGTTGAATGAAACCGCCGGAAATGTCCCCGACTGGGTTACGGTTGACGGTCTCACCATCACCACCACCCAGGACAACAACACCGGCCACTACCGTTACTGTTTCTTCGAAGTCGTCATGGACAAACCGTTCGAAGGCTGCACGCTGGACGAAGGCGACAGGACCACGGACGGCAGATACAGGGACAGAACCCATAGACTCCTCCTGGTCCAGGAGCCTGTGATGGATGACGGGGACGGATATGTCCGTTTCAAGGATCCGGAACTCAAATACGCGCTCATCAAAAGGAACACCTGGAACATCGATACCGACGGTGACGGGAAAATCTCGTTCGACGAAGCCCGCAATACGAAGGTCATCGATATCGA
>Ga0265298_10000301_pt1 | contig 75318 bp, 142 predicted proteins | sample AusTroGonzalo_MG_3_FD_193486 | JGI IMG/M metagenome (GOLD analysis project Ga0265298, IMG submission 193486) | Bovine rumen microbial communities from tropical cattle in Woodstock, Queensland, Australia - Gonzalo_01 | ecosystem: Host-associated > Mammals > Digestive system > Stomach > Rumen ... | reverse complement strand
ATGGCATCTCTCAAAATTCTCAAAACAGTGTCATGAACTGGGAGGATTATCAGGTAAATAATTTGAACACGGATGTGCAGACAAATCTCTCAAATTGGGTGTAAAAAAAGGGATTGTGTTCAGAAAAATCTGCGCACAATCCCGTTCACAAATTTTCTCGATTCCTTCTCACTCTTGGTTTTCTTTTCATCTTTGAGATATTCATCAATACAACAAATTAAAGTGGTTTTTCCTCTGTTCTGATTATCGAATTCCCAATATTCATCCTCTGTAATTCTTTCAAATCTGTAAGGCGTCCCTTCCAGTCCTGCTTTTAATTCGGCGATGGTGTGCATCACCCCCGCTTTTGGAATATCATCAAGGTCAGGTAAATCATTATTGTCGGTATCGATGGTATTTGCGCTGATTAATGCGCTGAATGCATTGAATCCCGTGCCCCGTATCCTGTTATCGCTGTCAATTACTGCCCAAAATGACATTTTTTGTCATTCTCCCTCTGCCGTTCCGACTTCATCTCCCGGCATATCTCCGTGAGTAAACCCGCACAGGTTCTCTATGTCCGATTCTATCAAATTAATCAGATCATGTTTCCAATCCGAGATTTTACCCCATATATTGTCGGATACATCCATTACCAATTTATTTGCAAGATATTTTGATAAAGGCGTACTGGTTACTGCATCCTGCATAAAATCACCGCAACGGTTTTCCAATCCCGAATATTCACGATTTATAGAGAGTATCAAATCATTGTGTGTAAATGGGTATTCGGAAGATATACTCTTGTTAATCTCGGATTGAATAGGCTTAATAATTGCATAATTTACCTTATACAATTCCTCATACATATTTTCGGCAATTTCATCGGCAATCCTGAATGTAAGAACTTTTCCAATCTCCGATCTGATATACCATATCTGAGCGTTTGTAAGCTCTTTAATTCGGTCTTTGATGATTTTGTCGATTTCTGTTAACAAAAGTAACTTATCTTTTGTTTCGGGATCGTGTTCTTCATCCCATACCCGGACTTCGTTCTCTTTCTGTTCGATAAATGCTTTATGTTTTTGGTCATTTGTCATTTTACATCACACACATTGAAGTTTTGCAGTATGTTAAATTTCAAGTTATTCAAGTCGTTTTCATCAATATATCCACGTGTAAAACAATTTCCAATTACATTGTTGGTATTATCAATATCATCATATATCGCTTTGATCATCATGTTGTATTTTATTACTTTTTTTAAAAGACATTCCAATGCTTGTAACAGGATGTCATTATCAGTATTAAATTCGGGATCTCTCTTTTTAAGCTCAGATAATACATTAATACTGCTTTTGATAAGAATTTCATATATTTTTATATCTTTAACATGCTCCTCTTCACGATATATAAAGTCTAATTGATTCATCTCCAGTTCGCTTAATATATGTTTATCTGTCATTTTATACCCCCTATTTTTAATCATCAAATGGGTTCGGATGGTGTACGCGCTCAATTATCAGGGTGTTTTTAGGATTGGATTCTTTTAAATCCTGCATTCTTTTCTCAAAGTGTTCAATATCTTCATATCTCCACTCAAATACCTTCTGCTGATCTTTGCAAATAAATCGGATTTCATCATCGACGTTCTCCAAATTTTTATTTATCGACATAAGCTGTCCTAAAATAATCTTCTTATGTTCCATACTTTCAAAGTTCTGTTTGAGATATGCAATACTCTCGTTAATTTTGGTCAGCGTCTTTTCGATGTTTTTGCAATAATCTGCAATATCTGCGTTAACTTTGTTTTCGGTCATTTTTCATTCCTCTTTTATTCTTTTAAGCTGTGCAATGCATTCATGCCTTTCTCCGTAATTGAATACTCTTTTCGTCTGTCTGAACCGGATGAGACAATGTAACCTAATTCCATAAGCGGGTCAAGGTATTTTCGTTGAACCATATTGTGGGTTGCGGCTGTGGGTGAGCTTTCGTCCGGTAATTTACATCCTTTCCCGATAAGGGATTTAATCAACACCGTTTTTGTGATTTTGTCACCTGTGTTTTTTATCTCGACAAGTGCTGACAGTGCATCCAATATCTCCTCGGACGGTTTTTGAATGCCGAATTCGATAGGAATTGTTCTAACTTCAGAATCCCCCGTCAGGTAATACGGAATAATCTCTGTTTTTTTGTCGTCATCCGAGAACAGCATTGTTGCAATGATCCCCGCGGCTATCCAGATGTGTGAACTGTATGGAAGATTTATGAAAATCTGATTTCCGCGTTCGGACTCAATTATTCTGCGTAATATCCCTATCGCATAATACAAATCCTCAGTGTATGATCCGCGAATTACTTCAAAATCAACCTTTCTGGACTAGGATATGCGTGTTTGTGTAGCGTCTATAAAGTTTGATACATATTTCTGACAGTTTGTAATCAGATATACTTTGTCAGCCTCCATTATTGCAGGTAATTTAATTATGGTGTTAAATGTGACTCCGTGTCGGGTATAAGCGTTGCTTGGTTTTGCAAGTATAATCTGAATGCGTCTTGAGTAGTAGGGTACATTGATTGAACTCATGGTGTCTCCTCCGTGTGTTCTTCATCATCCGAGGACTCCTCATCGATTGTACCGTTCTCATCCTCTTTAATCGGGCATTTCAGAATATCGGGATTCATAAACAATTTCTGATATTCCATATCCCCTCTTATCGCAAGCAGTATCCCGTCAGATGCCGCTTTGCTTATGTTAATGCCGCGCGCTCTTGCCTCGTTGATGATTTCGACGGGCACATACACGGTAACAATTTTTTTCTTCAGTTTTACGGGTATGTCTTCTTCTATGTCATCTGTCATTGTATCACTTATCTGTCGTTGTATCTGTCATTCCCGGCATTCAGCAGATGTCGATGTATTCAGGTTGTGTTTCGAGATATGCCTTTAACAAACTTGCCTTACTTGACCTTAAATTTAATATCTTTTTCAGACCTTCATCATCATACTGTTCTGCGGTGTAAATATTTCCCATCTCAACCCATAAATCACGAAATGTCAAAGTACTATATACGATAATCTTATGTAGAGATACCATATCGGATTTTACATGAGTTAACATAGTGAGTATCCCCGTATTATTATAGGAAGGATCTTTTTCAACCACTATTTTCATTTTTTTGATGTATCTGTCTATCTCCTCTATCTTTTTTCCTAATGCGTGTAATGCGTCACTTTCAGCCCAAAATTCATACTCTGAAATCCCGTCAAGAGCTTCCATGGCTTCGGGGGTGAGTTTATATGTGTTGTTTGTTTCAATTTTTTCAATCTTAGACTCTGTGTTCATTTTGGATACCTCTTTAATCTCTTTTTATGTGTCTGTGAATTATCCCCTTATCCGAAGACTAAACCAAAATGCGAATGTTGCCGTGACAATCACTCCGGCAAGTAATGCTTCGCAAAACAGTATGCCGGACTTCACACCTGACGGGTAAAAATAATCCAATCCGTACGTTATGAGCATTGTTGGGATTCCGACGAATATAAAAAAAAATCCCATTTCAAATATCCCAAATCCATCATCAACACCCATTTCAGTCACCTCTAATCGGGGAAAGAGACACTGCTGTGAAGATTACGGATAGTAATGCGGCAGTAATCAAAGCTGAGTACAACGGATTCTCAGCCGCCATGTCGGATGGGAAATCTGATGGGAAGAATAAATTTACCCCATATACTATGAGACTCATGCCTATTCCGAGAACAATGAAATAAAAAACATATGTTACTACGATTGATTTCATATCATCATAATTCATTATAAACACCTTTTTAGTTTGTATGTATTGGGTCGGGTTTATCAATTCGTATCCTCCGATAAATCCAACCATTTTTGATAATCAATTAATTTACTGTTTACTATATATCGATCAACCACTTTATAGAGAGACTCATCTACTTTTATTAGATCTCGTCTAATTCCACGGCATTTTGGTTTTTTGGTCTCCTCAGTTGGTTTAATATCTATGAGTTCATCATAAACCGAAAAATATTCATAAATTAGTTTTGATAAGTATCCAATGTGCTCTATTAAGTCCTCTATTTGGGATTGTATCTCAATATCTTCTTGTTTCATTTTTAGTACCTCTCTTCATTCTCTTCTTCCATAATTACCAACCTCTTTCCTGCTCATATTCTATTAATTTTAACATAATTTCTTTTACTTCTTTGATGTATTCGGGCGGAACATACACCTCGACAAAGCACTTTCCATGACTGGATTGTGAGAATTTGTTTTTGAACCAATCCATCGCTATATCGGAACAATCCTCAATTTTGAGATATACACAACCTTCATGTCCGGTTTTATCGTTGTTCTTTGTGATATAGTTAAGTGTTGCGCGATCTGCATCGACAATTGATTCATTGTAATCTTCCTGATTAAACATTCACATCTCCTCCACGGTGTCTTCTCCGGCATTCAATATCTGTGTCAGGTTTTCGTAAATATCCTTGTTTGTACTGAGGATGTTCATCAACGAAGTATGCATACACAGGAGTTTGTAGGACGCGGTATCCAGATAACTCAGGAGAAACAAGTCTCCTTCAGTCAAGCCTGTTTTTTTGGCGAAGTCCTTATTCTGATATGCACATTCCATAATTCTGTGTTTTTCACAGAATAATTCCGATACTTTTCTCAGCTTTATTTCGAGATCCTTTATCTCCTCGGAGATGTCTGATTGTGTTAATGCCTTTGCTTCAAAATATCCAAACCCGCTGAGTTTAAGTGTTTCTTTAATCATATCTGTTCCTCCGAATCATGTTCGTATTCCTCCGGGCAATCGTATTGGTCATATACCAACATTTCCAAAAATCTGTCATACCAGTCAGTCAGGTCAACCATCTCTATTGCGGAATATCCGTAATATGAGCTGTTGCTGAGCCATTCGTAAAAGTCATCGTCGATTTTGAGGAAATAGTATCCGGTGGTGTCTTTGAGAACCGACATGTCATTGTATGTGTCAAGCATATCGCATTCAAAATCCGGGGCATCATACAGCCATTCAAGATCCAGAAAAGAATCTGTTTTAATCATGTAGTCATATGCCTCTTTGCGTGTATCGCCCTGTCCCAAGACGTAATATCCGATTGGGTTTTCCCCCTCATTCAACTGTCTGGGAGTGTCAAGTCGTTGACGTGAGACGTTGCCGACATCATCTTCCGTGGAGATGACATGCGGCGCGCTGACCTTATCGTATCCGTAAACCAAAATATACATTTTAATTCTCCTTGATGTGTATCTCTATAATTTCGTCCATGTGCGCGTTAAAGAAGACCATGACACCGTTAGCTTCATCTTTGGTGATTTTCCGGGATAAATATGAATGTTGAAGTTCTGTGTTTATTTCTTCAGACAGCTGAGAGATATCCCAAAAGAGGTAATATCCGTGATTGTCATTATCACGAATATCCTCAAAACCATCTTCAATCTTTTTGATAATTTTTTGAGTTTCTTCGGCTGTCATTTAATCCCCCTCCTTCAGGTGTATATCCGCAACCTTTTCCATGTGCGTGTTAAAGAACTCCTTGAGACCGTCAAATTCGGCTCTGGTGAGTCTGTTTGCCGTGTATGATTGGCGGAGTTCTGAGAAGATTAAATCCGCGATAATGTGGATGTCCCAGAACAGCGCACTGCCGTTGTTGCCGTTGTCTGTAACCGCAACGAATTCATCCGATATTCTTTCGGTAAGTCTGTTTACTTCTTCTTCGGTCATTTTTATGCCTCCCGGTTCCCTTTGCATGATGATAAATTGTATTTTTTGCAGTCATATATGCGGTATTCAACGTCGTTGCCGCTTAACAGCGATAAGCGCATAACCTCATAGTGTGCGATTACATAATGATGGTTCAGACGGTCAAGACCGTCTGCGGGAAATGCGAACCTGTTAAACCAGATGTCGCGGAATGCGTAGTCTTTGTCAATATTGGGAATGTCTTTGCTGTTTATGTCAATGTATTGTTCGTGCAGTTTTTCGATAAGTTTCTGAGCTTTGATTTCATCGGATGTCATTTTTATTTCCTCCTGAAAATGGATTTGGTATTCAGATTTCATGAATCAAAGTTCTGAAATGGAATGCCTGAATATTATATCCTCCGGCACCGATTGTTTCAACTTTTACAGTACCTTTTATACCTGTAATAAATCCGTCAAGATTTCCTTTATTATTCACCCTAAGTGCTGATGCATCTGTGATTTGTCCGACAATTTCAGTTGTTCTTTTAACAATATCATCATATTTTCGATTTTTTTCATTTTCTAAGATTATTTCAAGATTCTCTTCCCACGGGATTTTACTGTGATTAAATTGAGTAACATGACCCCATTTTTGAGAGAATTGCTTTCTATATTTTTTATGCTCTTTTTCAAGGGTGCTGTATTCTTCACTATTGAGGCTGTGTGTAGTAGATCTGTGCCATGCATCCCATTTTTTATCATTATATTCTTTATCTTTCTTTTTAAATTCCTCAAGTGCAACAAGGTATTTTTTTCGTTCATCCTTATACCAAGCAATACTATTTGCCTTCCATTTTTCAAGGAAATTTAATATCGGTTTAATATTGCGATTATTTGTTTTATAGAGTTCTTTTTTCAAGTCTGCTTTGTATTTGGCAAGAGCTGTCTGGGCGGCATCGATTTCTCTCTGTGTGCTCTTAATATCGCTCTCTCTGTAATAATATGGGTTTTTTGTCCATCCGCTCGCTTGTGCGGCAAGTATTCTTTCCATCTTTTTTCTGAGCTTGTCAAGTGCTTTTTCCTTACCCTGAATTCTTGCTTTAATTGTTTCGATTGTCATTTCTAATCTCTCCTTTAAAATGAGGGTTTATTCCTCATCTCCGAAAACATTCTCTACACGCCAATAATCGTCGGTCTCGCTTTTGGCGTGCATTCCGTCATACGTGTAATACAGGTAATTTCCCTTTTTGTCTCCCGCATAAACAAATTCGGAAACGTTTTGATATTCGTCGACATCCGCGCACGGGATGAAATCCCATATGCGCTCCGGGTCTTCAGACCATCCGCAGATACATGCCTGTATTGATAACGGCTCAAATCTAAAGGTCGAATGGCGCGCGTATTCGTCGAAGTCATTCTGAATGTCTTCGGGAACGATTGTGTATGTTCCGTCATCCTCATCGATAAGATCCTGAATATGTGATACGGCACCGTCACGGATTCCCTCGAAGTTCGCGATGGCTGTTTTCAAGTCCTTGATGTCCTCACAATCCCATTCCGCAACACGATCTAACAGAATTTGTCTCATTACGCAAAGGCTGTTGATTATATCATAGTAATCTTCACGCGGGTTATTTCTGTTGAGCTCTATAAATGAATTCAGGTATTCGTTAATATAGTAGATTTTCTTGGTCATTTTTTACATCTCCTGAAAAATTAGGGAGTTATTCTTCGATAACTCCGTAGAGGTCATCCGCATAGTACTCACAGACAAAAGGATTGAATATCGCCGTGCATTTCTTGCCGTTGTATTCGACGATGTAATACGGCTGTCTGGGGTTGTCAATCTTCTCAAGGATTGTTATTTTGTCTTTCTGTCCGTGCAGTGAGTTAATGTGTGCGTATGCTTCCATGTTCATTTTTGTCATTTTTTTCACTTTCCGTATAATTTTTGTATTGTTTAGTCCTTTATTGGAGATACTAAACAGAACATTACATAAATATTGAAGTAAATCAGGTCTTGAGTCTTAAAAAATTCCTCTGCTGTAAAATCATATTTTAAACCGTCATAAAAATCATGACCTGCCTTTGTATTTAAATCACTGAATTTCTCAAAATATTTCATAATGAATTTGTATTTTTGAGAATCTGTCTTTTGTCTACTGCTTGAAACTTTGTTTATGATTTCAGATCTTAGGGAATCAATCTCATCGTTATAGTAAGCCGCGGTCTTACTTAGTTTTGTCATCTTTGTAACTCCTGTGCTGTTGCACACATAATAATAGATCGTCATGTTATTTAATATTATTTAATTTTAAATAAGATTATTTAGTACTGCAATTTGCGGGTTGTTTGAGTGATAAATATAAAAATTTAAGAAAAGAGAGAGAAAAGCGGGGCAAAAGAGAGAGAAAAGAAGATTTCAGTTTTCGCGGTGTCCGGCATTGTGCATGAAATACCCGTCACACAGACGTGTGTAATAAAATGCCGTGCGGTTAAGATGATTGTCGAGAGTAATTGTTTGATTAATCGAGATAATGTCCTGACTGCGTGCCGCGGTGAGCTTGTCCGAGAGCGTGCATATGTCATGTGCAATTTGACTGAGTTCATCGGCGGTTAATTCGTTTCCGTCCTTGGCGGCATCCGTCCGGGATGTAATCGTGAAGTTCAGGCGGTTGATGCCGCGTATCAGGTTTATGTATGTCGGCACCTCCTCTATCGGGGATTTTTCGGATATCTCTGTTTGTGAGTTCATGTTATTCCGTAAATGGTGATGAGTGGTTATAAAGGATATATTTTGCCGTCGGCATCGTCAATCTGCGAAGGTACACAAGCGTATTACTTAAAAAGGATGAGTGATTATATAGGTATGATCAATACGGCGGGTTGTTAATTTCGCTTTTTAGAATTTACCTACAATATTCACCCTAAAAAGTAATTACAAAATCTGCTGTATTGGTTGAAAGAGGATGGGATTATTTTCATTAATATTACCCTGAATTCCCCATAGATCACCTATAAACTGTGTAAACTGTGCAACCCGGATAATCATCACCCGGTTAATTATCAGATTAGTGATAATTAATTAAGTATCCCTATAATGATGACTCCCTATAATGATGAATCCTTATAATGATGAATTATCTGAAAATACATCTATTGGGGAATTCTGAGTAGTATTCCGATTATCATGGCGGAGTGGGGTAGTCAGGTTTAATCCATCGGACTCAAAATCCGAGATTCAGCGGTTCAAATCCGCTCTCCGCGTTTCTATAATTTAGTGCTGTTTTCCGTTTTACTTAAAAAGGATGAAGTTGTATATATGGGTAATCAATACACCCGATCTGCGCCAATTACAGAGGTTTCTTGTCATCAAGATTAAATTAATCATATAATCTCTTACATCGGGTGTATTGATTCCCGCATATTCCGTGTACATGGGGATAAACTGACTTCCTATATGTGCATGTAGTGTGCACGGGATATCGGGGATATTCATACGAAAAAGCGGGGTGGGGTAGTTAGGTCAACCCGTCGGACTCATGATCCGGAGTATCAGCGGTTCAAATCCGCTCTCCGCTATCTTTCGGAAAGTTACCTATTTTGCGTTTTACTTAAAAAGGATCAGCGCATATAGATGTGTAATCAATACGGCAGTCAAATATCAAGAGATTTCCGTTCTTGGTGTTGTGTTAGTTTAGTCACAAATTCTTTACATGCTGTTCATTTATAGATCTGCCGTATTGATTACATCTCATTCTGAAGATAATTTAATTGATATCGTGGTTTCGGGGTTTTTGAGCGTATTACTTAAAAAGGATGAAGTTGTATAACAATGTAATCAATACAATCGCCATTGGATGAAAGCATTGTTTAACACCTCCCTATCGATAAACGAGATTTTTACCTACTGATTGTATTGATTTCTCAATTTTTCCGCAGTTGATTTTTGCCGGGTTTGTCTGCCGCGCCGATCATATATTTTCTTGGAAAATCACATGTATTTGGGGGATGCATCTCATGGATTTTTCCGGTTTGAGGTGATATTATCGTTTTACTTAAAAAGGATGAAGTTGTATATGTGTGTAATCAATACACTCCGAGAGAGTTACAGACAGAACATCTTCATCTAATTGTTCCTCCAATGAACTCGATGATTATGACTCAAAATCGGGCGTGTATTGATGCTCATCACATATAGCATTAATCGTCTGGATACACACTCTAAACCGAAAAGTACCTTGAAACACACGTTTCCGCGCACTCTACATCCATAATGTGTCATGCATGGGGTGAATAACCCCTAATGATTTACAAAAAGGGAAAAAGCAAGATTAGGGAAAAAAGCAGACTCTTTAACAACCAACCTCGGTTAAAGAATCTGTTTTTTTTGACGGCAGTTTTTCTGATTTTTCTATTTTTGCCGCGAATTAAATAAATACTATGAGTGTTATATGTTTATACAGACAATACATCCCCGATAATGTCACATCAATAAAGCTCGCGAGGATGTATTGTACACATACTCCTGTGTTCCCCATGTTCATGGGGATGTACCGGCATTTGGATTTTGAACAGAACTGATTGGTTGGTTCAACGTCATATCGAACAATGTTCGGTTACACTGTTCCCCATTTCATGGGGATATAAAGGATGCTCTTTCGGAGTGTTTTATAATTACTATGTGTCTCCCCTTTCATGGGAAGACATCTCCTATTATGTGTTTTTTTTAGTTTGTGGTTCTTTATTTTATTTTGTGCTCTGCGTTTTACTTAAAAAGGATGTCGTCTAAAATATCTGTCATGTCAGACAGAATCAGTGAAAAAACTCCGAAAGGAGAGATTATGAAAATCATTGCTTATCGTCTTCAGGACGAGGAAGGCTCTGAACTCACTAATGAGGTCATCGGCAACATCCTTCATTACATTGAGACTACATTCTGGAGTAATGAGGAGTTATGGGAATACATTAACATGCCCGTCGAGGAGATACGGGAAAGCGGTTTTCTGAAGAATAAGGTGATTGGTTCATGACAAAGATGTCTGAGGAGTCGGTTGCGGCAAAAGAACCGATATTTAATGTTACACTCGGTGAGTTCTGTATGGATATCGGCGAAAAGATATTCAAAATAATTATCTTTTCCGCGATGGTTGTTTTCGGGTGGTTGAATTATGTTTTGTGGCTCAGCGGATCTGCAATGGCATACGGGTTAATTGCCATTTTATGGATTATGGGTATTGCCGTTGTGATTATGTGGTTTTTGCGGGGTATTTGCTGAATAGAGGTTTCGTATGGATATTTTTGATACCGCATTGGAATTATTTATAGTTCTATTGATTGTCGGATATTTCGGGCTGATATATTCTCTGTGGGTTGCAGGTACCGCGGTGGCGCACGGAGTTATTGTCACCTTGGTCATCGTCGGGGCAGGCTCTCTGATATTGGGATATCTGCAAAGTGTCCCCGATTGATAGTCTGTGTCGGGGATGATGATGGCGGATGCCGTTTTACTTAAAAAGGATGAAGTTGTATATATGGGTAATCAATATGCTTTGTGGGATTCCGCATTCTGCATTAATGTCATACCTCTACACGAACAATCAGTCATGATCAGCTCGGAATACCTCGGAGTGTATTGGTTGTCGTTCATATCTATGCATCCATTCATCCAAACCTTTTACTTAAGGCATTGATCACCAAAAAAGTCGAATTCACCCATAATATCTCACAAATCGAAACTGGTTGTTACATCCGAACACGGGATTTAACATCCCGTGTTCTCCTTTTAAAAGTTAATACCAAAAATTGTAATGTATTTTTATGTATTCCCTATTGAGTAATATATTATTCATACCCGAATTAAGGGGGGAATATCATGTATTACACTACAAAGAAAACACAGAAAAAAGTAGCAAATTTAGGATATGGATGGGCGCTCCATCATGCTAAGATTTTAATCAATAAGGGTGTCATGAATACATATCTGATTACACACAATTCAAAGATTATTTTAGCTATTGACAACGGAAAGTTTTACAAAATTGTTTCACCTTACGGATCGGATCTGACAGGCAAGATTTCACCGGGTCAGTTCTTGGATATGTTTGGGGTGCATCGGAACGGTCAGTTTATAGGGGTGTATCTTGATAAGGTATCCAACAGTTATGCCAGAGACAACTTACCCGAAACAATCCTTCAGAAGATAAAAGATTATACCGGGTATCTGGAGACCTATCGGTATTAAATTTTAATCTTTTTTTTAATTCGGTTTGATGTTTATTATTTATTTTAAAACTAAAAATTGTAATGTATTTTTATGTATTCCCTATTGAGTAATATATTATTCAAACTCAAATTTGGGGGAAATCATGGCAACACGAATTGTGTCGAAAAAAGCAAAGAACTCTTACGGAGTATGGGATGTAATTACCGTATCAAAAGGGGGAGATTTTTGGTTCTCCTCACCGTGGAAATTTGTCTTTATGGATAACAGATTAAGATATGTTATCATTGACGGAGATATTTTCCTGTTAACCGTTTGGAATTTGGAGTTGGATTCAAGAATGCCTCCTATAAAGCAGGTAAAAAACATCATACCGGCTATAAATTTCAACCCTGACGGTTTTGAACTTCTTCGTATGAATGATCTCGGAGTATTAAAATATGCACCTGCTACATTATTCAGGACTTTGGGTATTGTGGGTGCACCGATGTTGGCAATTAACAAAATGCCCGGACGCAATAAGAGGAGGTAATTATTATGATCTATATTCCGAAAAATAGATATTATGATCCTAAAACGGATATTATACAAGTCAATCCTGTGGAAATCTATAAAGAATATTCCATTATTGATGTGATGTCGCATTTAGATAAGTATTATACGGGAAATCAATGCAGATTTTTTTTACGAAACAAAAAAGTAGTCCTTATGAGATTGAATGGAGTATTCTATAAATTATTCTCTGTTTCCGAAGATAGTAGGGGTCATGGTGTGTTTAAAGCATATGTTACTGGAAGATATACTTTAAATACTGTCTTGGATAAGATGAGTCGTGGTCTGATTCACTACACATCAATTCCTGATAGAGATGTATCAAAATATATTCCTGTATCTGTAATGGAACACTTCGGATATGATATGACCCCTCCGCCACAGGGTGTCCCATTCATAATCGGTTCTAAAAGGTACTGGAAAAGGTGATTAAAATGGCAACAAGAAAAACAACATCCCGCAACAAAAACCGCGAAAATGTAGTGGTGAGGTTAAGCAGAGGATATGATGATAAAGGTGGGAAAGACAATGACAATTAAATGGAATCCTAAAGATAAATGGAGCAAAACAAAAGGTATGCAGATCCGTTACAGAACGGGAATCTGGTCTTTTGTATTGCGCAACAACAAAGTGTTTTGCGTTATTATAAATGATTCTGACTCAGGTGATGTGTTTTACAGATTGTATAGCAGAACCCCGAACCGCGGGTCAGGCAGAGGATATACAAAAACAAGTGCAACGGGGAGGTATTCTCTTAATACCGTTCTTGAAAAACTGAGCTATACAGATTCACTGGGTATTGAACCGATGATGGACTCCGAGATCCCCATACCTGTTTGGAAAGCTCTCGGTTACGATGTTTGGACAATTCATCCGAAAAGCAGGTAATTAAAAATATATATTTCTTTTTTCATTTGTTTATACAATATATCTGTTTTTAATCCATATCCTAAAAATTGTAATGTATTTCTATATATTCCCTCTTACAAATCTTAAAAATCAAAGGAGAAATTAATGTCACGGTATGAAAACTGCGATTACGTCTGCGGTGCCTATGGGCATACTTTCGTAATCGATAAAAACGGTCGTGTTATCGGGGCATGGACTCCGAATGGTCAGAACTATAAACGACCATATAAGACCATGCGCTATGTCGACGGTCTTGTGGACTGTGCGGGTGAATATACTCCCGAACAGGTTCGTGAAAAAATGTACAGAAAAACACTTTCATTCCTTTGAAAGGAAATAAGGGGGAATAAAATGAGATCTAAAAAGTCAAAAAACAGCAACAGGTTTGTGCCTGATAAATACGTCCCTGATATTATGTCAGTTAAAGGGGCATATGGGTATCAGTACGTTGTAAATAAAGATTATCGGGTTGTTGCTGTTGAATCCACGGGCGTGGGGTATTACTATCCCTATGTCGTATTGGGTAATGGAGAAAAGGTTAGTGCTGTAAACCGATACACACCCGAAACATTCAGCAAAAAGATGTATGATAAAAAGATAATTCTCAAATTAGTCAAACCGTAATTTATCTAATCAGGGGGAAAAACAATGGTACGCAAATCAAATGAAACTATTCAAAATATGGATGATATGAAAATAGGGGAGTCTGGGCGAACACTTTACACGAAAGAAAAGTGGGTAGTCGGGGCTTATAAATGGGTATATATTCTGGATAAAAAAGGGAAGGTAATTTATGCCCGTAATATGAACGATTCAAAGAATTATTATCCCTTTGCATATACGTCTTCAGGGGCGATGTATTCCGTAAGAGGAGAACTCACTCCTGAACAGTGTAACCGGAAACTGTATGACAGGTCTCTGTCATTTATTTGACTCTATTTAGGTGGGTACTATAATGAAAAAAAGGAAATTTACTGATAGAACCGCAAAAAAAGAGTATGTATATTACTTGCGCGATTTTAATTACAAACGTCATGATAATAGTCCAGAGCGTATCGAAGAGGAGGGGTATGCTCAGATGATGCCGTTCGTAAGTAGTTCACCTTACCGACGACCGTATGAGGGTGAAATACATGGTCTTGTATCGGAGTATGCAAAACAGAGGCAGATATATGACAAAAAGGGTCGTCGAGTACCATATAGAGATGATAGTATTGAAAAAAAATATATCAAATCCTATTCCGTGCAGGTTCCGAAAATAACATATGATAGAGTTGTTTTAGATGCTGAGAAGAGGGGTACTAAACGATGGATGGAAGATCAGGAAAAATATCCCGATGGAATAGGTAATTATGTATGGTCTGAAATTGACAAATCTCTCCGTGATTTAGCACATCGCACACGGTTAAGATCACATCGCAGAGGGTCGGGTAAAAAACTGGATCGGACACATAGAGACTTTAGAGCACCGTCCAAAAAACTCGTGCAAAAAAAGTGATTGCTGTAAAAAATAACTGGTAAGTAAGGGGGAATACCAAAATGGCAACAAGAAAATCAAGATCAAATATGACAAATAGAGGAGATATTATCTATTCTCCAGATTATGTAACGAGGTCTCCGGGAAGAGATATCAAAGGATATGATAAAAAGTATGTACCACTTGTTCTTAATTATCCGGAACCGGAGGCGCGTTTCTCAAAAGACGATATGATAGAATTTACAAAATATCTTGCTGATAAGGGGAATGTATATGACAGATTGCATCGCCCGGTAAATAGTGATTATATTGATAAACACTCACGATTTTATGAAGTTTCTGTACCTATGTCCACATATAAGAGAACTCTTAAACAAGCATATAATAAGACTAAGGAACGAGGTGATAAACTCCGTCCAAAACATCCTGATTGGGGAACTTACTATTTTGAGGAGCTTGAGGTTGCTATGGCAGACTTAGCCCGCAAAACCCGTGCGAGAAGGAGAAGGTCTGGAAGAACGTCATTAAGACGTTAAATTCCATTTTTAAGAGGGGGAAAGAAAATGACACCGGAATACATAAAATTGGTAAGACACGGTTCAGGAAAACGGCAAAAGAGATTTGCCGTTGTCGATTACGATGGATTAGCTATTTACGGCATCGGATCTACCAGACAGGGCGCTCTCGAAGACGCGATAGGCTACATAAAGTATTCCCGCATACCGTGGAAAGGTTCGCGTGATGCAAAGGATTATCCCGACCGTCCTGTAAGGGGCATAGGCATCTACATCCGCGAGGTTCCCGGACGGGTGGCAAAGTATGTCGAGACCGTCAACAACGGCAGAGATGCCGTGGAATTCATGTTTATTCAGGACATGAAACGTAGGAAATAATCTAAATTTAAGGGGGGAAGATTGAGATGGTTACAAAGAAAACAAGTAAAAAACAACCGGATTCTCTTACGAACAGAGAAAAGATTGGAAAGGCATGGCGGGCAAGTGACGGCAGTATCAGGTACTACGTTAACGACTGGAAGGACATGATCGGACTGAGGGTCAGTTACTACAATACAGGCAACGTCAGCAGTGTCAGTTTCCAGAATTACCCGATGAGCAATTCCCACTACAACAAATACATTTCCGGCACCAAGGTCTGGATTGACGAGAACGACGGGATCCATGTAGATTATTGTAGGGACGGCGAGATTAAGTCCGCCATCATCAAGGCGGTCAGCAAGGAACTCAAGAAAAAATAAGGGGGAAAAGAATATGACAAAATATGTAGCAAGTATATATGCGGGATACACTTACCGATTAAATAACAATGGTTTAGTGAATCGTATCTATTATCATCCGCCGTCAGGGAAAAAAGCAAAATTTCCTAATAAAGTATTGGAGATTGTGCCGTGGTTTACAGCAGGTCATCGTGCTGAAGAGGCAATCGGCGTATATACACCTAATGAAGTTGATTTGAAATTATTTAGCGGGGAATTATACCTGTTCAAAACCAAATGGGTCGATGCTGATTCACTAAAAATAACGCAAAAGAAAATGGCAATCCCTAAAAATAGGTCTCCAACAGTTTACTCGGATGATTGGAAAAAATATGTTCCATATCGTAACGATGCGAGAGCTTGGATGCCTCACGAATTAGAACTCAAGCAGGATTATAATCCATATCGAATAGAGAATCCTGTTGAAAGTTATGAATCTTTAGCAAGGCGGGGTAAACCATTATTCCCGCAAAAAGGAGATCCTTTTTACAAACCATCAATCAGATGGAAATAATTGGTAATAATAGGGAGTAAATATATGTCAGAACTTGATATTGATTGATTTAACAGAATATTTTGACAGACACTCAAACTACAAACGGAGAGATAAGGATGGTTACAAAAAATAGATCTAAAAAACAGGCTAAATCAAACCTATCATGTAAGACTCGTCAAGAGTGGTATGATTGGTATGATGATGTTGTTCCCGGTTGGAGCAAAAAACCATATTATGAGGCGGTATATGCACGCGATCCCAAAACACGTAAGTGGGTACGTCTTGAGGAGTGGGATACTCACTCAATTGGAATATTTGAACCGAAAAGTACACAGGTGAAAGCACGCGAAATACCTCCGTACGATTCTTTGCCGGACTATGCCAAAGATTTTGTGGGTAAGGAGTATCATATCTATTCCGAGAAAGATCGTCAAAGGTTCAACAGGTCAATTGTAGCATTACCAATGACCCTTTCAAAAAAATGGGATTATACTCAAGAAGTCTTAAGGAAAGCCCCAAAATTAAGATATTCGCGAGACGTGATCTATTCAGAGACATTATTAGATCACTTAATGAGGGAAAGGGAACGGCGCAACCGCTCTAAACATCCTTTACAGAGGAGATAATTATATAATTAAATTAGAGGGAATAATCAAAATGGCAAACTATATGGTAAGAAAATCTGCACCTAAAAAATCCACAAAAAAAGTAAGATACTATGCCTTAATAGATAAGGATGATTTGGAAATTATCGGGTATGGTACAAGCAGACAAAAAGCTCTTGATGATGCGTATGGAGGGAATCTTAAGTGGGTATGGTCTCGTCGCGCAAGTGATTACCCTGACCGTCCTACAAGGGGATATGAATTCTATATACGCGAGGTTCCTTACGAAGTCATACGGTTTATGATGGATGATGGCGATTTAGATATTGCTTTTGAATTATTGTATAAATATGACCGAGTAAGGCAAAGGAAATAATCGATTTTTAAAAGGTAATGAAAAATGTCAAAGATAATAACCCGCACAGCTCAGAAATATATAGTAATTGCCAAGAGACTTCATCCCGAACGTCGCGGTGTCGGCAATCAATATCTCCTCGATTGGGGATATTCATACGACGATGCCTACAAAAAAATGTATATTGCACCCGATGAAGGTATCTACGGCAGGTATTCCATCCGCAACGAACGTGAACGTCAGGCACACAATCGGTCAATTCGTGTGGTGCCGACGGATAATGCGGAGATGAAACACATCACGGAAAAGGTTGACCGTGAAATTCCGTATGCGGCACCCGATCAACGTCGTGACCGGATACGCGAGGAGATAATTAAAACTGCACTGCGCAAATCTCCGGCAAACAGATACGCAAAACGCAAAGAAAAGACAAAATCTTCGATGCCTAAAGTTCAGGACTATGGCGAAGGATATGTTTACAAAGCACCTTGGCAGGAAATTCTGAAACACATCTGGTAACATTTCTTTTTTTGAGAAAAAAAGTAAAAATTTAATTATTTTCCGTTTTTATATTCAATTTGTGTTCTTCGTAGAATGCTTTCCACTTTTTTACCTTCGCATTATAATCTAAAGATTTTATCACATCGAAGATAAATAATGCAAGTATCACAATCCACATTCCGTACAGATACGTCATTGTATTCTCGCCGAGAATAGTCTTTGAAACTTCCAAAGTCTGCGGCATATGGACAAATATGTTGATAATTACTATTGAACCGACTATCAGGAACAGCATCATAAACCATGCGCCCATGAAAAATGGGTTTCCAATCGTCGGTCTGTTGAATTCGGTTATGAAATTTTTCCAGTGTGTTGATAATTTTTCTTTAAATGACATATTAATCATCCTGAATCTTGTTTGATTGATTCAATCGGCAATCTCCTTATTGTGTTCTTTATAATAGGCTTTCCACTCCTTGACAGCCGCGATAAATTCCTTTGTTTTTCGGCGATTGTATATGATCTCCGCGGCACAAATCAAAACGATTCCGAATAAGATAGCATACAGAATGTTTATGTCATCCGTAAGGATTACGGCATTGGGAATATCCGGGAAATTGATCATAATTATCCACAGAGTAGTCCAATATAGCATCATAGAACACATTCCCGTATGTACAACATCGTGAAGGCACGATACAGTCAGTTTGCGATGCACTTTCCGGAAAAAATTTGTGGTGGTTTGTGTAGTTGTCATTATTAAATCTCCAAATTTAATTTTTCAGTTTTTTATTGCCTCAATTACCGATTTCGGCAGAATATGAGTTATCTCATCTTTAAGAATCGGACTTCCGAAACCTAATCGACGGTTTTTGGGCGGGTTATACATATAGTATATTGCGGATTCCGGGGTTAGCCTGCCGACGGAGTCTTTGTAACTGAAATTACCTTCACCAAAATACCCCAAAGAATTACCGTAATATCCGATTCTGGAATATGTTTTCCTTTTCGGATTATACACACAAACAACTTTGTTGTTGCGGGTGATGAAAGTGATCGGATAATCGGTATATGGTGTACGTATTCCGCGTATTATCTCATATCTCCCTTTATCGGGAGTTCTTTTCGATTGTTTTGCAAAACTGAATAACATAATTTCCCCCTTTTAAGATTACAGATATAATTTTTCAATAAAGGGATATATAAAAATACATTACAAATTTTGTTTTTATCCGTATTTTTTAAAACAGTACAAAATCCACGAGATTTGTAATGTATTATTATATATTGTGTCTTACAAAATCTGATTCAGTAATTATATCCGTCGGGGATATCGCGATGTATGTATTCCCGACAGAGATTTACGTAAATCAATCCGAAAAGGGGGATTAAAAATGCCATGTAGCACAAAGAAAACAACAAAATCACGCACAGTGAAAAGCAAAACAACCACAAATGCAACGTCCGGTAGAAAATACTATGGTTTAATCTATGATAATATGGTTTTCGGGATTGGTTCAAGCCCGCAGTCTGCTGTGAATGATGCGCATAGACAGTGGGGAGTGCATTTTAACGGATCATATAATGCAAATGATTATCCGAGAGGATATGTCAGGAATTCTTTTTACATAAGTGCTATACCTGCGGATCTGTATTTTGATGTAAAGAATACCAATGGTGCGGATATCGACAGGTTTTGGAAATTAACTAACGGGAATTTCACCAAGAAACCCGGACGAAATACAACAATAAATGAATTACGCAGAATGGGATATTATAGGCGGTAAAAAGGGGTTTAAAAATGCCAACTGTAAAATCTAAGAAAAAATCCGTAAAAAGGAAGGCATATGGCGGGATTGCCTTTATTCCATCAATAAAGACACATAGATCGTATTATCCTGATCAATATTCTGAGAAATATGAGGAATATTTTGAGGATCTTGACCCATACTACCCAATAGTTTTCCATAATACTTCAATAATGCCGGGAAAGACACAAGCGGATGAACGCAAATCTATATCTCGCACAATTCGGCGGGTAGCATCAAAGCATCCCGAAAGGGATTATTTTGGACGGGATAATAAATCTATAATTAGTCCAAAAGAAATCTCAAAACAGAGAGTTCACATTGTACCCATGCCTGAAAAAACAAGATTTCGGGCTTGGATGAAGGCTCATGCTAAAGCAGGCAAACTCACGAGAGATATTAAAAATAGACTTATTAATTCTGAGGAATTGGTACCTATCACTCGTTCTCTTGACAGAGTGGAATCGAGATATGGGGAATCAATCGTTTATAAAGAGTTGGAACGTTCTGCCATACACACCCGTGCAAGGAAAAGAAAAGAACATGGATCTTTGAGACATTATATTCCGAGACGTTAATTTAAATTGAGGTATCAAAAATGCCTGAAAAATCTAAGAAAAAAGCAATACCGCGTTCATCAAGAGTAAAGGCAGTCCGTGTACCTATACGAACAAAACCACGGTTATTTGTTGCATACACCAATTATGGTTATTACCCAAATCGGAACAGAGAATCGGACATATATAAGGTTCCTGTATCTATTGATATTATTCCGGGGTATGATATTCCTGAAAAATACCAAAAAGCACAAAAAGCGCAGTATCAGTTAATACATGCGCATTATCCTATGTTTTCAGAAAAAAAGGCTCCAAGAATATTTGGTTATACGGGTATCCCGGATAAAAAACTGGAAAGGGTTTTAGTAAAACATGAAAACATTGAGAAAAATCTCAATAAATCAAATCCAAATTATGAAAGATCAAGTGTTAATGCCAATTATGAAATCGGCAGATATGCACGTCACAAAAGAGTAACTAAGGGTAAAAAATCTTACAGATCATAATTAAATCAAAAAAAGGGGGAAAATCAATGACAACAACACGAAAAACAACAAAAAAAAGCAGTAATCAGGTCTATAATCATCCCGTTTATAGAGACGGAGTATATGAGATAATTACGGATGTTAATATCCCGTATTTTTATCATCAACCTCTTGTAAATGAGAGTGGTTTTGTGAGTCTGATAACTTATAGAGGGAAAGTCGTCAATATTGCCGGACTTACACAAGAGGGTGTTCCATGGGTTGCCTTTTTAGAATATGTAAAATATGATAAAAAATATGGAGCATCTTCTGAACCTGCAACAGGTAGATTCAGTCCAAAAACCGTAATTAAATTATTAAACACACCACCTGATTATTTCCCGCACATGAAGATCTATCCATCTCCACATGTCTATGATGCATTACCGGCATCCGTTATGATGAAATTAGGTTTCAGGCGTAGTATGTGGTCTCGCAAGAGGTAATTTGTAAAAAAGGAGTTAAAAAATGCCACACATATTTGAGAGTAAATATTACGGGCGCGTTCTTGCCGGTGGAGACATCATACCCTCACCCGGATTTGCGTATGTAATTAATAAAAATAATAAAATTGTCTTGGGATTGGATTTCATGGCAAGAAAACCGTACAATTATGCCGAATATATTCCTTTAAGAAGAAATCGCCGCAAAGAATGGGTAAATTGTTCCGGGGAATATACATGGGGGGAGTTCAAAAGAAAATTGTTAGATGAGGGTATTAGGTTCAAGCTCAAAGGTACAAAAAGTAAAAGTATTTTGATAAATGATGAGGCTTACTTCGTTGAGAAGTATTAATCATAAATCAAAATTTGTTTAAAAATAGGGGGAAATACAATGACAACAAAGAAATCAACTAAAAAAACAACAAAAAACAAAAATTATCAGAATTATAATCATGCCAATTACAGAGACGAGGCATATGAGGTAATTACGGGTAAAAGATCTGAAATTCCCGCTGGCAAGAAATTGTATCTGGCATATGCTAACGCCGATTCTAAACCAGTCCTTCCTTTATGGGAGGGGGGTTACCCATTAACTCATTTTACGACTAATCGGCGAGAACTTATCTTTGAGAGACATGGATATACAGGAGCAGGTCGTAATTTTTACTTAGCTTTACGTGCTCCCGACAGAATGCCGCGAATATATATCACATCAATGCCGATGAAAAAATTTGCTCGTAAATTTGATCAAGACAATATCAGATCGGAGATACGTCATCGCAGAGTCACTAAAGGTAAAAAATCGTATAGATCATAAATTAAAAAAAAAGGGGGAAATACAATGGCATCGTTACACAAAGAAAAACAGAAACAATGGCGAAAAGAGCGTAGGGAGAGGATGATTAAGAATCTTATCTCCGATATCAAATCAATCCCTACAAGCATCGATATCGCGGTTTCAAACACAAAACGTGCAATTCGCCGAAAGCGTATTGAGCACAGATTAAATCAGCTTGAACGTCAGCGTGCCGAAAATGACAAAATCAGGGCACGTGCGGATGAAGAATACTTCTACGAACCTGAAGAAGATGACGTGGAAGAATTCGAGGAGTCCGATTATGAGGACTACAAACCGCGTCCGAGAGCTGAACACAGAGGAAGCGGTGCGGCATCACGCGGCAGGACTCCGTATCCGTCATCGGGTTATGCAACGGCGCCGAGGGGGAGAACATCTTCGGGACACTCGAAGAGCCGTCCGGCATCTTACGGAGGGGGAAAGCGATCAGGCGGTGCCGAGTCCGGTAGGACTTACTATCGCGACGATGACGGGAGACACAAACCGCGGTATCCCAAAACCGAAAGCCGCGGCGGAATCTACCCGGCATCAAGACCTGTGAGAGCGGCGCCGAGACCTCAACCGAGACCGCAACCAAGACCTCAACCGCAACAGCCGTCCAAGAAATGGGAGTATGCGAAAAAAGCCGCGGCAGTAACCGGTCAAATCCTCAAAAACGTTGCAACAAACCTCACCACGGATATGGATCCGCAGTCCGGATATCGGTCAGGCGGGGGCAGATCACCGTATCCGCCATCGGGAGGAAGCACACTTCAGTTCTGGGATAACGGTGCTCCGCCGTGGGCACAGCCGACACGCGCTCCAAAACCGCGGGGCAGGAAAAGACAGCGCTCAGAACCTGACTTCGGATATCCCGAATTCGGATATCCTGAATTCGGATACCCGGACTTTTCGGGTTTCGGAGACGGAGATTCAGGGTTTGGCAGATGGTAAACAAAAAAATATTATTTTTTAATTAAGGGAGAACAACAATGGCAAAGAAATCGTCCAAAAAGGAGATTGTAAAGAAGATTGCATTATTCGGGGGACAACTTCTGCGAAATGTTGCATCGAATATGTCATATTCTCAGGGCGGGGGTTCACTGCAATTCTGGGACAACGGAATGCCGCCATGGGAGATGTCGCAACCTAAACCAAAACGTAAAACAAGGTCATCTTCATCATCCTCTTCATCATCGACATCAAGGAGCAGATCTAAATCAACGTCGAAAAAGAGCGTACCGAGAGATGATGTCATAAGCGGATATGTCCTTGAGATTGCCCCGGACGGCACGGTAAGTTCAGCTTACAAGAACGGCAGGTATTACATACCTTACGCTCTTTTCAGATACACTGACGGAGAGTATTGGGAACCGTGTGTTGCAGAATACACTCCTGATGAAATCAGAGAATTCATCCGGCAGAAAGCGTTCAGATGGGTAGATGAAGAAAAATACAAAGGAAGGAGGAGATAATCATGGCAACAAAAAAGATTCAATCAAAAAAATTGTTTAAATCATATGATACTATTGAATATACTCCCACATTACATCGTATTGAAGATGATCCATATACCGAGTGGGATCGCCAACCACATGACAGATACCCTGTTGTAAATTATAACTATCTTCCATCGGCAGAAAATAAATCTGACGAACGTAGTCTCTTAAAAGATGTGAGAAAATTATCAGATGATGTTGGATATCATTACTATAATCAAAAAGGTGAGAGAGTTACCGGAGATGCTTTCTTAAAACACAAAACATATCTGGTTAGAGTACCGCATTCATCTTTGGTAAGATCTCTTTCAAAAGCGTATGAGACCGCAGAGAAACGTATCGCACATCGTAAAGATTTTTATGATGACTTTAACTATGGAAATCTATTCGATTATTGGCGTAATGTTGAAGAATCCAAAGAAGTGTATAAATTAGCCAGTAAAACTCATGCGAGACGGAGAAGATCCGGAAAATCATCACTGAGGTTGAGACGTTAAATCAAATTATTCTGAGGGGGAAACACTATGGTAATTAATTCAGATATACAATCTAAAATTTATAAATTATCAAATGGGGATTCTTATGAAATTATCCCACGTGTTTATATGCCGGATACAGGCATGTATTTTACACTTATCTCAAAAAATAATAGAGTAGTGCTCGCTTGGAGTCCGGGAGACGGATATCAGGACGGGCTTTATCCGAGAGGATTTTACATCCCCTATAAAGTGGTGTATTATCCTGCGGGTAAATATGTTGAGCAATTCAGCAGAAGTCTTGCACCGTCTACATTAATGTCTCGTATGGCAAATAATTTAAAAAAAGAGACTATATTTATGAGTCATCTTTTTGCTGAAGATCGTGCAAGAAAGATATTACCAAAAAAGATATTTGAATTATTTATGAGGTGGTAATATGGCAACAAAGAAAATAAAATCATATTCAATCAGTGATAAGTCTTTGATTCACAGACCTGCACTTATTGAATATTATCCGTCTGTAATTGTAAATGAAGAACCTGCATCCCGAAAGCGTTCTTTAGATTATCCATATACAATGTATAGAGAATATACATATAAAGAACCTGCGTCAAAAATCCAAAAGAATTTTGCAGAATACAATGAGAAGATATTGCGAAAATATGCGGAAGATAATTGGCTGTTTGACAAATCAAATCGCCGCATTTCATATGAAGATTTGAAGAACGGGAAGCACAGGAAATATGTATTATCACTTCCCGTTTTGTCATTTGAAAGGCGTAGTCGTAAAATGTATAAACTGAATTTTGAGGGGGATAAAGATTTTCTTGAGGGATGGAGAGATCATTCCACAGAATGGACTAAAATTGCCCGTCATAAGCGGATTCAAAACAAATCCAGACGCCCCTTGGAAAGAAGGAGACGTTGAAAATATAGGGGGAAAATATCATGTTTACAAACAAATCAGGTCTCGGCACGGTCGGTCGCATTGTGCCGCAGAAAAACGGAATGAGTTATATCATCGGATATAACGACAGAGTAATCGGGGCTGTAAGCTCCGATAATCCTGCTGAGCAGTATGTCCTTGAATATTACAACACGAAAAAAGACCAATGGATTAAACCGTGGATGATGCCGAGGAATTATCATATTGCTGACATCAACAAAATGATCAAAGAAGGAACGGCAAGGTTCACGGAGTACACCGGCAACCCTGAGAATAACGGTTCTGCCGTAAATAATAAGGAGGTCTATCATGCCTGAAGTAATTGGTGCACACAAAATTATTTATGGAGTGAATTCTATGGGCAACGTCATATATTTGCGTCCCCGATTATCCGACACAATCTACATCCCCGAAGAGATGCATTCCGGCAACGGTTTGAGGGGTTGGGTGCCGTGTGCGGGGGAATACACACCCAAGCAGATGAATGAAAAGATATACAAGCGCAAAATCAGGTTAAACTCAAAATACGAAAAAGAATACCTGTATGTGGCATCTCCGAGGGAGATGAAACAATACCCGAATGCCGTGTTCATCGGCATTCCAAAGAAATATTCAAACTCTTAATCTCTTTTTAATTATCGCTCATTTCCGGGTAAAAATCTAAAGTTGTAATGTATTTTTATGTATTCCTTAAAGGAATAGTATATATTGTATTTTAAAATATTTGGGAATATCCCGTGAATCAATTAAAAGACAAGTTATGGGCAAATACTATAAAAAAATGACTTGGGAAAAGTATATCCACAGCATTTCATATAGGTAATAAAGGATATCTGGTGAAAAAATGACCACAAAATCAACAAAACAAAAGCACAAACCACAAAGGGTAATCGCATATACCCCATCTATGAGGAAAAAAGTAAATCGTTCAGAAATCTATGACAAGTATTACGGACATTACGCCCCATATGAACCTGTAATAGATTATATTGAAATCCCATCCGGTAAAAATAAAAATACTGTTCGCAAAGACAGATTATCATGGTATTCCCGTCTTGCATCTGAAAATGACGGAAGAGTTGATTATTACTCAAGAGGATTAACGTCAAAAATTAATCCAATAGATATTCCTAAACAGAAAGTTCAGTTAATCCCTGTGACTGAAAAACAATATTTGAGAGCTATTGTGAAAGGTGGGGATAAAGCACAGGAAATTTCCCGAACACTCAATATGAAAATAAAAGATGCCAATATCCCATACCTTGGATTTACGTCATCTGATCGCACAGGGATTATTATAGCGGAAATTGATAAAGAATTAGAAAAAATAGCCATTCGCAATCGTGCAAGACGGAGAAAGTCTGGAAAAACGTCGTTACGACGCTAAATTAAATTAAAGGGGGAAACCAAAATGACAACAACACGCAAAACAACACCAAAAAAGACATCCGCAAAGAAAGCATCCAAAAAACCGATTGATCTATTTATGGGTGTATATCCCACCGGAATAATGTATGCTGATATGAATCGAAGAGAGAATGGGGATTACAAAGAACTTGCATTTGTTTTTTTCAACGGAGTTATTCGTTGGAATGTTGATAAAAAAACATTACCAAGCAAATTAGTTTACAAAATCTTAAAAGAATCACGAGATAATGCAAGGAAGCATGAAGCTGATAATATTGAAAGAAACAGAATCCTTGATTCCTATATTCTCAGGAATGTGAATAATAAGAATCCTAAAGCCAATGATTGGATAATTGAAAAAAGATGGGATACAAATTACGCATATAAACAGGAAAGACAAAAATATCTGGATTATCTTGCAGATAGAGAAAAGGCAATCCACACATACCCGGCAAAGCGCCGCAGATAACTGAAAAACAAAGGAGAGTAAAACATGATACGCTACATCCAATACGCAAATTCACAGAGCAGTCCTGAAGTTCTCAAGGCAAAGGCTGAACTCAGAACTATCAAATTCAGCACACTCGCAAAATATCAAAGCAAGTTCAGGAGGTAATTGATGCCTGCTAAGAGAAAGCGGAAAATCAGAATACCTCATATAGAGATGAGTCCTGAATTTAAGAAAGATTTGAAAAGAGCCAAAGCTCATGCAAAAATGGTAAAAAGAATCGGGCATAAATCGAAATCGACCCGAAAAACAAAACCTAATAGAAAATCTTCTTTTTAAAATACATTAAAAGTGATATAATCTGTCAGCAACAAACCCCGAAGATACAAAGGTAATGAAAATATCTTCGGGGTTTTGTTTCTATGAAAATCAAAAATTACTCTGCCTATATTTATGAGAACTAACATGTTTGGATCAATAAATCTCATAAGCAGTTCTGAGATCATGTCATGATTAGAAATTTATTGACCGATTACATATTCTATCTTATCCTTTTTAAGTAAAACGCATTTCCACGATCTGTAAGGGTCTCAAAGTTATACAAAATTATGTAATTTTATATAATATAACGATCATATAGAGATATGTGCAAAGCACAGGAGTTACAAAATGAAAGACCTTACAGAAAATTTACCATCACCTCAGATGCAGGAAGCGCAGATAAAAGCCGTTGCATATGCTATGACGAATTGTGATGATAAAAATGTTACACTGATTGAAGAATTTCAGAGTGCGATTCATGAATTAAAGCATGAATTATCTGATTTAGAGGATGATTTGGATAACCTTCTAAAAAATCATACAGATACTTCACAAAACGCGGTGCGGGAACGTGTCAGATTTATCTGGACACTATGTGAGATTTTTGCCGCGGTTCGTGAAGGATCTCATGAATTGGGAGCGCATTACCTTCATCCCGATATGAGATATCATAAATTTGTATCTGATATCTCTGAAATATATTCCGCACGGTATATAATTTTCAGACCTGTTCCCGCGGACTCGGACGCAAAAGCGGGCATCGTGACGTTAAGGGGAGGGAATGACCCGAAAGAACTGGTTGAAAAGTATATCCAAACATATGATCCCCATGGTAAGATAATCAAAGTCTCGGATTCGGAAATTGTTGCAAAACGCCACGGAGAAACATTCACATTTCCGATATATACCGATTTAAAATACTCATCATTTGAGAATGAAGTCTGTTTAATCGTCGCAAAAATCCCTAACGATGTGTACAATGCATATATTACGGATTGGTTGAAATATGACATACTTTATGAGGATCGTTATAACCCAAACCGCGTAAACATCCACCAACTCTGGAGAGAATATGAGAAGAACAACCTCACGGAGATGGCATAATGAGGGATAATTCGGAAGATAAATTCTCACAAACTACCCAAATTTTTATCCGAAACATATGTTCAGGTATCCCCGACCCTGATTTTGAGGATTTTGCGGATGAACTCAAAGAGTTCACGACACTCATAAACCTAAACCGGCATCGGATTAAAGATCATTATCTGCAAGGTCTCGGCAACCCCGAAGACCAAAAAGCAAACCTTTGTCTGATACACGCATATAACAGACTCATTGATTTGGATACCGAAGATGAGGGATTCCGTGCGGAATACAATCTGATTGTATCAGAGCTGAGACAGATGAATGAAACCGCGCGGATCTCCGAAGAACTGTACAGAAACGATTCAGAGAATAACCTATGAGACCGAAGTCCGCTGAAGAAAAAAAGATAATCACCGCGTATGTATCAACGGAATTGCTGACAAAAGCGCGTGAATACGGTATCAACATAAGCAAAGCCGCATCCGACGGCATAAAAGCCGCGGTAGAGCGTGAGGAAAAGATGAGGCAGTTGTTCCCCGAAGGAACCGATTAAGCAACACACACCTAAAGGAAATCACAGGAGATAACAATCCATGAAACCGGAATCAATTCTCATATATCTCCTTCTTAAAAAGTTGGGAATCAGCTTTAACTACGAAACCAAAGCAGACAAGATGTACTACCAAACTATGGTGTATATGTTGCAGAGGTGCGGGGTAAACATGGGATATCATTTTTTGTGGCATATCAGCCCGTATTCTATGGATTTGGCACATGTACTCTTTGACTTGGATTATAGCCTGAAACAGTATGAAAAAGACTATACGTGGTATAAACTCGATGATGAAGTGGAAGAGTTAACCAACGGTCTTGAAAAATATCGGGCAATATCCGAAATTCCCGACGGAGTTCAGATTACCGACACGTCCAAACCTCAAAATGCCATTTGGCTTGAGTTTGTCGCATCCGTCGATTATCTGCACAACAGCCCGTTACGCCCGACTGCAATAAAAGAAGAGGATATCAGAGCATTCACTCAAAAAGAGAAGGGTACCATGTTCGGCAATTTTGAACAAAGCTATGAAATTGCATTGAATGTCATCAACGGCGCCAATCTCACGGAGCCTACATTGTAAATTATGGCAAATATGATTACTGAGAACATTACAAACTGCGGAGACAGAGTATGACAGACAGAAACCTCTATTATAGGGTTGCAAAACATTATGACAAAAAAACAAAGGAGATAGTTGTCGGAGAACCCATACCATTTGGGACATATCTGCGATTATCGGATATTCCCGAAGGCTTTCAGGTAAATGTAAAGCAATATATCGTAATGGTATTCTATTTCATGGACAAAAGAAGCGCGATATCATTCTATAATACCACTCCGAGAGAACTGCCCGATTGGGTATGGGAAAGACTCTGAAAAATCAAATGTAAACAGGAATTGTATGATTATATCATACAATCTCCTTAAAAAACGAGATATCTTCTTTTGCCGTACAACTTATCTTTTGTAAGAATATTTCCTGTTAAACTTGGAGCTGTCCTCGAACGGGAAATTCTTATACTTCTGATAAACCGCGTTCGGCAACATCTTTCTGACAGATGCCGGGGTAACCGGATTAAAAAAGATGCTGTAATCTCCTGTGTTGTTAATCTTAAAACGATTGATAAACTGATTGACGGATAACTTTGCCGTGAGATCTTCCCCGCTTTTACTAATTAACCTTAAAGGCTCTCCGTTTTCGACACAGAAGATTACTTTGCCTTTATGTGTTATCAGATAAAAGTTCAAAAGACCTTTATTTGCAACAATGATACTCGCATGGGCAATTCCCCACTCATATCCTAAAGACCTGTTGTCGGTTAAAAGATTGTTCGTACTGTATTGATTACTCATGATTATACTCCTTAAAATTTAAAATAACCTTTCCTTTACATATTTAAAACACTCATTAGTTTTCTGACTGACAGTATTGGGAACTATCTTATTAACATATGATGATGGTGCATCTAACAGTCCTGCTTTCATTTTCCCTGAAAGCCCAACACTGTACAAACGATTCAATAATTCGAGAGGAGTGTATTTACCTGTCAAATTGTCTCCTTTTTGAGAAACAAACATATAGTAGTGCTTACCATCAGGGGTGGCAAAAATTGCCTTTCCATTATGTATTATCATAAAAAAGATAGTGTCACTTTTATGTTCAAAAGATATCACAACTGGCGCAATTTCCCAACCCCATCCCACAGATAGTTTCTCAAGAATTCTTTTCTTTACAACCCCCATAGGATTACGATCTATGTGAAATTTATTAATCAACGTATTTCCCTCCATAGTATGTTTTCTTCAACCCAATATATGAAAATACATTACAATTTTCAAAATGCCGCGAAGACCGGTGATGAATCTCAAAATCCATGGTGAAACAGGGGTCAAACCAAAATTTGTAATGTATTTTTATATATTCCATCAGACAAATGACAGTATAGGAGGGAAATAAGTTATGAGTCTTAAAGAAAAGCTCAGCCTTGCGGGCGGTCTTATCGCACGCAGAGCACAGGCATACAGAATGGGGGAGAGCGCTTTCTCAGGTCTTCGCGAGGAGACAAGAGAGACGCTTGGACTCAATGAGAATGGTTTTACGGATTGGATTACCGGAATGGTTACATCGTTCATTGCACTGGCAATCGTCATCGCAATCGGTGTCATTATTCTCGCAAGCGTTCAGCAGGCAATGCCTGCCGTTAACGAGTCAAGTCCGTACTATGCACTCCAGAACTCACTTGAGACCACAACCGCATCCGGATACGGCTTAATCGCGATTGTAATCATCATAGTTGCGGCGGCGGCTATCATGGCGGCAATCACGCTGATTCAGCGCAGACAGCAGTAAGTCAGAGGTACATCATGACCTCTAACTTACTTTTTCAGAGCAATCTTATTTTAACGGAAATATCTCCGTATTCAGGTTTACAGGATACAATCGAAAACACGGTAACATCGGGTTTCGGATTGTTCGGAATTCTTATTCTCGTATTGATAATTGCTGTAATACTTGCGGTATTCAGTAAATTTAAGGCGGGGTGAGAAGATGTATTCCAAATTCGCAACACGGATAACAATTGCTTTTCTCATCGTGTTGACGGTATTTATGATATCCCCCGCATCCGCGGAAGATATCGGCGAGAGTATTCCGTGGGATGTGAAATTCAGTCAGCAACCCGTATTCAACTTGGGAAATGACTCGGTTCACGTCTCAATGCTGTCATGGTGGGGAATTTTCGTAACCGCATTTGTGTTTTTCCTTGCATCGCTCAAGTGGACACTCAAAAACGGTTCGGATATAATTGCGACAATAAGCACGGTAATGTTCGGATTTCTGTCGGTTACGGCATTCAACGTCCAATCTTGGTCATATGAAGTTGTCACCGTTCAGCTCAACGAGTCCGCACATGTCTACCTGATGCCTGTTGTGTACACTCAACCGCCATGGTTAATCTGGATAACCGTAATGATGCTCATCATCGGTGTAGTCAATGTGTACAGGATACACATACAGAACTTGGCATCATCGGCATACTCAACCGCGGTGCGGTAAAACACCGAAATCAAATAAAGGGGGAATATAATGAGAAATTTATTACTTGATGAAGAATCGGGGAACATCTTCATGGAAGACGGCACATGCCTCGGTTCAATAAATGATTTGTTAAATCGCGGTGAAACACCCGACGACGATTACGGCGGACAGCCCGGTATGGGGGGTTATGCAGACGATGCCGCACCCGACATGCCTGACATGCCCGAAGATGCCGATGACGGAGACATGCCCGACATGTCGGATATGCCCGATATGTCGGATGACATGTCCCCGACACCTTACGGCGGAAGTGAGGGGCTGAGTGAAACGCTCATCAAGAAAGAAACGACATTCACACTGCCGGCATCCAAGAAGTATATTCAGGACGCACTTTGGATAATGTTTGAAGGGGGAATTCACCAGACCATGACGAACACATCCAACGTCGAACAGCAGAAAAAAGCCATGGACTTGATGCACGCATCCATTATCGCGTCACTTGCGGACAGCAGGGTAGCGCGCGAAATGTCACCCACAGATTACATCCAATTGCATCATTGGGCGCGCAACCTCATAGCGAGGAGCACAACCTATGAAGGCGACGGATTAAGAGATGCAACCATCCTCGGCAGAACACTCAACCCCGGTGTCGTAGATGCCTTAAGGAGTGTCCCCGAAGAGAAAAAATCAAGTAAGTCCGGAGGATTTTTCAGTTTCCTGAAGAGGAATTAACCGACGGCGGACTGAATAAAAAACAAACAACACAGAATAACAAAGGAGTCAAAATATGGCATATATCACAGTTTATGAGCAGAGCATTTTGGGAATCGGATTAAGTACATGGGCAATAATCTTTCTGATTCTCGTAATCATGGTTATGGGATTTGCAATGTATCTCGGATACAGCAAGTTAGGTCCGGTCGAAGGATATTTCTGGACGGCGCTGTTCGGTGCGGGGGATGACAAAGATATTGGAATAATATTCCAGAATCACCGTGTATCTTTCAAAAGGCTGAGATATTTCAGCGGAGTGTTCAGCGCACTCGGAATGACGTGGACGGCAAAAAAGACCGAACACCACTTATTCGGAGAATGTAACGCAGAACTCCTCGTAGATTACTGGGGATTGACACTTGACCCGAAAATCAACATCGCAACACTCGATTTCATAAATGCATGGAATTCCGACGACGAACCTGAATTCATGTTTGAACCTGATTTCACGTGGTTACCGAAGAAGGCAGACCGTGCGCCGATTACAAACTTTGATACACTGTATGCGGCAATCGAAAAATGCCCGTCGGATGCCGAAATCCGCATGAGAGCGTTCTCATATGTTCCCGTGTATGACTTGCAGAGATACTATCCGCGCAACCTTACGGCATCCGACCTGACGGGATATCAGGAAGCAATGAAAAAAGTCACCGATGAGAAAGCTCAGAGTCCGTCGACAAATTATCTGCCGATAATCTGCTTTATTGCAGGTGTTCTCCTCGGCGTGGGAATTATGTTCCTGAAATAAAATTCACAAATACATAGTAAAACAGGAGGAATAAACAATGGGAAGCGAATTCAGATCGGTCAGCGGAGTTATAGCAACCGTAATCGGATTAACCGTAGTTATCTACGTAGGAGGTATTGTATTTTATTCGGTCTACGGCACGTTAGACTCAACAACCCTTTCTGACGTGTGGCTAACTTATTACACGGCAATCTATGATTTCTTCGGAATAGGGCTGTCCACGATGCTTTTCATCTTCATCCTGTGCATCATCGCGCCCATACTTTGGATTTTCCTCGGTAATTCCGATGATGGGGAGGATAGAATATGACATTAAGAGACGTAGCATACTCAGGAATTACCGTCGTTTTTGCGATAGCGGCGGTAATGTTCGTTTATACAGCACTTTATGATCTGGTCACGATTACACTCTATGATCTGGCTGTGAATTCGGGGGTGCCTGATTACATCATACAAAACCTACTGCTGTGTTGGCAGTGGTTCCCGGTGCCGTTCATTATATGCTGTTTCATTTGGATGATTTACACCGCCACAATCAGCGGAGGTGCAAGTTATTGAAGAGGGAATATCATGGGATTAATAGAGGATTGGAAGGAATTCGGTAAAACCAAAGAGGATATGAAAACCGCACTGTCAGCATATCTTGAAGGATTGATTGGAATAACCTTTGTTTTAGGGGTTATTTCCGTCTGCAACCCTTCGGATATTTATTTAGAGATATATCTGTTTGTGCTTGAAATCCTCGGAATTTCGGGAGGATTCATGATGGTTATCGTGAAATATCTGAACGGGAAAGAACCGATGAACAACAAATACACTACAAAAACGGCATGATTAAATTAAAAATGAAGGGGATTACAATGAGATTACTGAATAGACCTTATAAATTGATAGATAAAGCGGATATGTTGAAATTTTTAAAAAACTGTCTCAAAATTTTGGAGATTGGTATGGGATTTTATACAGCCGTTCATTTATTGGAATACTGTCTCGTAAATTCATTTGATTTTATGAGTTGGTTTGTCGGAATGGCATTGATGTATTCAGCGTTCGTAACATCTCTGTTGGCAATGGTGATATACTATCTGTGTCAGGACGAGTTAGTCAAACCGGAAACCACAACTGTGACGGTATAATACTCAAAAGGGGGGCAATAATGAAACTAAAACAGAATGTTACCAAAAAAGAACTGGTGTCGGTATTCAAAATATACATTTTGGGATGGTTGTGCTATTGCATAGCGGCAATACTCACACTTACGTTAAATTTCCAGTTAAATTTCATAATCGACATCGACAACTGGTGCCTAAACCTGTGTGTTTTGACCATGTATGCATTCATGGCTACAACAATACTGGTTATGGGTAATTTCCTATGTTATTTATGTCAGGAGAACACGACAAATGAGCGAATATGCGGGGCAGAATAAAATAGCAGAACTCATATTCTGTATTATTTTATGGGTAATTCCGGCAATTGTAATGATACAGACGGTAACCGATCTCGGAATGTACGTCTTTGCATTTACCTGTATAACAGGGATATGTTTTACGGCAATGCAGATTATCTTGGGGGAAAAATCAAATGAAAATACTCAGCCCGAAACGATATGAAAACATGTTTTACATAGATGACGAAGGACATCTTCACGAGATGACCTTTGCGGATAAGCTCATCGACACAGTGTGTCAGGTCGGCGGCGCATTCTGCGGTGCCGCACCGGTAGGAATGGTATATGCCCTGATAGTTTGGTGATATTATGCATAAAAAAAAAGAATCAACAAAAATAACAACAACAGACAATAACTCTCTTTTTCACATCGCATTAGTCTGTATTCTGATTTTCGGCATCGTCGGTATTGTTTCCGCGGACACATCGGTAGCATGGACAAAGGACATCGGCGACGTTACATCGGTTGATATGAGCGACGACGGATCGGTGATATATGCCGCGGTTCAATTGTCTTCGGCAAGTTCTGTCGTATATATCTATTCAAATGCCGGAGTAGAGCAAACCGAGATTGGCGGCATCAACGGCGTTGTTCAAAAACTCATATGCACTGCCGACGGCACACAGGCGGCGCTGTATACAGATGCTGACTATGTGTATCATATCAACGGCGGCATTATTGATTGGTCACAATCCTACGGAGCCGCGGTAACCGATATTGATATCTCGAATGCGGGCAGTGTTCTTGTCGTTCAGGGCACACAGTTTCATAAGTATTTGAGCAACGGCAATCTTGAATATGATTCGGCGGGGGGCACATATGAGTTCGGCGTTATCGATCCGGATGATGAATTTGCAATTGTGGCACAGTCGGGCAGTGCGGTTTTATCAAAATACATTTTGAGTACATCGAGTGATTATTGGCAGAAGATAGGCAATAATACGTTCAATACTAATTTCAGCGATTTTCAAAATCTTTTGATATTATACACAAATGAGACATCCGCAATTATATTAAACAGTCAGACGTTAGGAAACGAAATATGGACTCAGATTTCTGAGGGATTTGCTGTATCAAATAACACATTATCTTCAGATAATTCATACTCATACTATGATGGGTCAATATGGGTACAGGAAACGGCATCTGCGGGATGGGGTGCAAGATACGGAGCGTGCACATGGGTTTATGATGGAAAAATGTTTCTAAGCAGTGGTCTACAGGGTAACGTATATAAAAATGATGTCTGGTCGTCTACAGATGGATCAACATGGGTACAGGAAACGGCATCTGCGGGATGGAGTGGTCGTAGATTCGCTCAATCGTGGGTATATGATGATAAAATGTATTTTGGAGGAGGACTCTATACAAGCGCATATAGTGATGTCTGGTCATCAACCAACGGATCAACTTGGGTGCGGGAAACGACATCTGCGGGATGGGGCGGCAGATGGGGTGCGTGCACGTGGGTTTATGATGGAAAAATGTATCTCGGAGGGGGATCGGGGACAGGAAACGTATATTATAACGATGTCTGGTCATCAACCGACGGATCAAATTGGGTACAGGAAACGACATCTGCGGGATGGGGTGCCAGATGGGGTGCGTGCACGTGGGTTTATGATGGAAAAATGTATCTCGGAGGGGGATCGGGGACAGGAAACGTATATTATAACGATGTCTGGTCATCAACCGATGGATCTACGTGGGTACAGGAAACGGCATCCGCGGGATGGGGTGCAAGACACGGAGCGTGCACATGGGTTTATGATGGAAAAATGTATCTCGGAGGGGGATCGGGGACAGGAAACGTATATTATAACGATGTCTGGTCATCAACCGACGGATCAAATTGGGTACAGGAAACGGCATCTGCGGAATGGTCTGGAAGAGGATACTTCCCTATGTCTTGGGTATATGATAATAAGATGTTTATCGGCGGCGGCAATCATGGGGGTACATCGAATTATGCTGATGTCTGGTATTCTGAGTATGGATCAATAAAAGTCTCTCCAAAATCATCTGGTCAAACATACATCTTTTACAATTATACGGGGAGTAGTCCTCAGCATACTCAAACAACATACTCAGGCGCAATCCCATTCACGGGAACAACTGAACTGCGGACAAAACCGACATTAAGCATATACAATCTGCAAACCACAAAAACACTGACGGGCAATATTCAGGCATTGTCATTGTCAGATCGCGGGGATTGGCTTGGCACAGCGACAACTACACGTATCTATCACGATCAGATTACGTCGGCGGGATTTGGGACAGATTATAATGCGGCGCTTGGCAGTTCGGGCACACTGTACGATATAGCGACGGCTAACGGCGCTTCAATGAGTGTTGTGGGACAGGGACAGATTACCGATATTTATACTCAACAGGCATCGAGAGTAGGAACATACACGGCGGGCGGCGCTGTGCAGTATGTAGATATTGCCGGTAAAAACGCTTTATGGGCAACAAGCGGCGGAGAGGACGGCAAAGTCTATGTTTTCAGTAAAGACGCAAGCAGTAATTGGTATTTGGAATATAGTTCGGATTCCGAAAATCCCATTACGGCGCTTAGGATGTCCGCACGCGGCGAGTATGTCTTGGCGGGTCGCACAAACTCTTTGACGCTGTATCAGACGAATACCCCGGAGGTTGTTCAGACTGATTTTTGGTTTACTCTGTATGCGTACAAGGATTCCGATTCATATAGGAATGCCGCGGTTAACGTCTCGGTGTATAACGGCAATCAGTGGAATTTCCTCACACAGGGATTGACGGATTCCGTAGGAAAATATGTGATTTTGCTCACGGCAGGTCAAAATTATAAATTTGATGTCGGCAACGGTGAAAAAATCATGATTTATCAGGCAACACCTAACGTCAATTCACAGACAATTTCCATATATTCAAGCCCGATAAGCTCTTCCGTCACATACGGGGCGACATGGGATACACAGGCGGGGGGTATTCAGTTCAAATATGCCGATTCATCGGGACAGACACAAAATCTGAATGTCAAAATTATGCGGACGGATACATGGGAAACAGTCTATGATGAAACGTTTACCGGAACGGAATCGATTAACGAGACACTTCCGATTATCGATGATACTACGTCGTATAAAGTCGAATTTTCGGCAAACAGAGTTTCGGGAGTCACAAGAAACAATTTCTTTGTCTCGGCATCTCAGGATATTATACCGATTCCGTTGGACAAAAACATCCTCAATGTTTTGTTCTCGTGTCTGCTCATCCTGATTGCGGGGTTATTCAGCTATATGTCCGCAATTCGCGGTGCCGTGGTTGTCGCGATGTGTGCGATATTCTTCACATACCTCGGATGGCTTACAATACCATGGCATTGGCTTATTATTGCGATAGTCATTGCAATGGTTGCGGGATTCACACAAAGGAGGTCATAATATGATAAAAGGGTATCAAATTGCGATGTTTTTATTCATCCTGAATCTGTCCGTGGCTTTGATGTCGGAGATGGCGCTTTTCGGAGCGGCATATCCCGGACTTCAATATTCATCCAATTTAAGCGGAAATTGGACTTATACGTATGATAGTGATACAAACAATTACTATCTTGCAACGGACACCGGATTAATATCAACTGTAAATTACTCCGATTTCCAAATGACGGGATTGGATGAGACATCCATATTGGATGTTTTAGTCATGTTCGGCAGAGCATTGTACAATTCAACGGTGTATTTGCCGTTCTTCTTACAGTCCTTGGGGATTCCTACCGCGTTAAGTGCACTGCTGACGGCGCCCGCATGGTTTGCTTACGGTGCGGCAGTATTACAAATAGTACGCGGTGTGATATTTGAAGACTGAAGAAATATTCGGGGGTATATGATGGATAAAGAGAAAATAAAGAAAATAACTGCAAAATCAAAAATCCCGTTAGTAATCCTGATAATACTCACGGTGTTACAGGTCGGTGTTGTTTCCGCATTGAATCTGGAAAACATATCAATTCCCGATTACAACTACGGAACATTTACCCAATATTGGTATCACCCGGATGCCGAGGTATTTGACGGATTCGGATTTGCATACTCGATGATAGCGCCATTGACCACTGTTTGGGGAGCATGGTTTTTCGTGGTTATCTGGTCGGCGATTATATATCGTTCGTATGAGAAAACCGGCAACATCACGATGCCAATCGTGCTCGGTATCCTGACCTCGACAATATGGGGTGTCCTGATACCACAGGAAGCCGCGATGGTGTGGACAACCATGCTCGGTATCGGTATTGCGGCATTGATTGCCAAATACATGTTGGACAGGTGAACGGATAACGGGGGTAATAATGAAAACAGAACTGGTATTCAGGGATAAATCGGGAAGGGACATAACCCTTTCCGAAATTGTTGACATGGATGCGGGAGAACTCATCCATGCATACACGGTCACAAAAAACAACCTCATTAGGTTGGGAACATACTCTCAATCGGATTGTTTAATAAAGTTCAGATAGATCTGTATTTAGGGAAAAGGGGATTGAAAAAATGAGAGATAATGAGGTACAATTGTATTTGGTGCTTGATAAGTTGGGATATCCTTTGGATAAACTTAGGAATCCCGACGGAGACGGTGGCAAATACCCGGAAAACCGAAGTATTCAAGCAATGATATATCTGTTTCAAAGATGCAGAGTATCGCTCGGATACGAATTTCAATGGTTGGAAGATATACCGTATTGTTATGATCTTACATGGACATATCGACACTTAAAAAGTGCAATAGATTGCTCGGAAAAAGATCATACATGGTATCAGATAGATAATGTGAATCCGATTGTGTTTGAGACATGCAATACGCTTTTGGAAAATCCGAAATCGGTAGGTGCAGACAAACCGAAATGGGCGGAATTTCTGTCGGCAATCGATTATCTCAACAAATCGGTAAATCGTCCGTACACCATACAGGACGAAGATGTAAAGGATTACATCAAAAATTTATACAAAGACCGGATTGAAAAATTTGATTTTTGCTATAAATTAGCGGTATTGCGGTTGGATAATTTTTATGCAATTTCAGGATAAGGGGGAAATTACAAAATGGGACAGGATATTACACCAAACAACGGGGCAACATCAACAACAAACACGATGAGTCCGAGAACATTATCTCCGCAAAGTGCGGGTTCAACGACTCCGACAATAATCAGTCAGTCAAATGCCGACAGAAGACGCAGAGCAATTGCCGAGAAAGAGGCAAGACGCAGAGAAAATTTGGCGAGTAATGTAGCCAAAGCTGAGCTTGAACGTGAATATAAACGATTAAGAGACGCGGAAGAGGCGGCAAACAAAAGAGCTGAAGAACGAAAAGCCGCGGCAAAACGTGAGAAAGTAACATTTTATTCAGGAGGCATACAAAGCCCGTTAAAAATAGAAAGAGTATCCATAGGAGATTATTTAGGAGATCAACTTAAAGGTGCACAGGCGCCCGCAGTAGACCCCGAAGAATTCAGACAATTTGAGACAATCGGTGAACAGGGAGATACACAAAATTATGATGCCGCATATGCCGGATTGGAAAAACTTGCGGGTTCTGTCAATAAACAACTCGAACAGGAAGCTAAAGAAAAAAGATTGATGGATAATGTAAGAACTTTTGCAATCACAACAGGTTCATCAATGATTGGTCAGGGCAGTTCATACACTCCGATGACAGTAGAAGCAAGAGAAGCGCACCTCAATCTTATTGAAAACCCTACAATAGATTCGGATACAAGACAGCGTTTAATTGAGGATATCAGACGCGATGACGCAAATAAGGGTTACGTCACAGAGGGTGACCAGACAAAGCTCATGAATATAGCGTTATCATCAACCGCACCAAAGGACGCAAAGCAATTCGCATTTAACTATCTCGGAGAGATTGGATCAACGGTCGGCAAAGCTGATTTCAACAAATCCGCGGACGCTATCTATGTCTCACAATATGACAAAACAACAAAGTCAATGGCTGACAGAATGACGGGTTCCATCTATGATGTTCAGCAGGACAGAACCAGTCCGAATAAAACGGAAAATGACAAAATCTACACCGAATTAAATGCCAAAGATAAGGCAAGCGACATGGACGCAAATACCCGTGCGGCAGTTCTTGCGAATGTAGAAGGAGGTAATCAGGCATTAAACACACTCCGCAGAGCAAGAGAAAGCGCTGTCGAAGCGGGAGATGTCGGGGTTCCGGGATACTTTGTCAAAGATGAAGAGACGGGAGATTCCAAATTTGTCCCCGATAAAAATGCAGGCACGGTATATTATGAGACGGATCCTTTGAAAGACGATCAGGTAAAGCACGCGGAAGCGCTCTTTGCAAAACAGAATGCCGAAGTTCAACAGAGGATGCTTGACAACCCGAATTATGTTGAATCTATTTTAAAAGTCAACGACGAAAACAAGAGGGATTTGTCATCCGATGCCTTCATGAGAGAGCAGGCGGCAACGGAAAACAGGTACGGCAACACGGACTGGACAAGTGCGGGAGGAGAAAGTGCGGCGGAGGCGATGGCGGACGGCAGAGACTCAACAACATACAGCCGATTTAAAGCCGCACCCGATTCCGCAACCAATGAATATATCCTGATCTCGCGTGACGGCAAACAGAGATACACACTGCGCACGGGAGATAACGGCGGCAATTTCGTAATTTACGGATGGTCGGGTGATGTCGTGGCATCCGGGGATTCTGCGGAAGGATTGCCTTCGGCGCTCAAAAACCTCGACATCCCGTTCAACGAAGATACCTTCAACCCGTATATTCCCGATGCCGACAGTACCCGTGTTATGCTCGATGAGGAGACCGATTTGGGTGACCTCGATACACCGGCAAGGTTCAGAGCGGACACGCTCGGAACAATCAGGACTAATGAGGAGATTCGTAATGCCGAAGCAGACCGCAGAGATGCCGAGATGTTGGCACAGTTTAATGCGGCAAAGAACGGTGCGTCTGACGGATTTGAAGATTATTTCAACACCATAGACGAGATGGGTAATGAACTCGATAATGCGCTTGCCAACGACAATGCGGATTATCAAAAGGCAATGTCGGAGCTGAAAGAGCCGGTGGACGAGTCGGCAATGTCCCGTTTACAGCGCTTTGAGGGTTTCGGCGGTGCTCAGGATAATTTCATGCAGACCGTTGATCGCATGAAAGGTATGCCGGGCACATCCGCAATGCCCGATGCCGGTTACGGCGGAGAGTCCTATGGCGGGGGAGACTTTGCGGGTAATGCGGGCGGAGATTTCGACGAGGACGAATACGGCGAAGACGATTACGGCGGAGAAGGTTACGGCGGTGAAGAACTCGGATACGGAGATTACGACGATGAGGAATACGGAGATTTCGGTGCCGAAGGCGAAGACTCGGAAGACGCAGACTACTCTTATGCGGGAGGACAACTCGCGGACAGGGCGGGCGGAGAGGATTTCGCGGAGACAGGATTCTCCGACGGCGGTTATGCCGATAATGCCGGTGCACAGCCGGACTTCGGCGGTAATTTCGCGGATGCCGACAGCGGATTCAGAGAAACTTCACCGTTAAGAGCGGCGCCGACCGAAAGTTTTCCGGGTAAATCTCCGTTTATATCGGCGTCGGAAAACACCCGCGAAGCACTCAACCTGAAACAGAGAGACATCTCGGATGTGCCGAAGTACACGGAACGTGACCACACTCTGAAAGAGAGGACGAAAACAATCTTAGATCAGATGGATGTCGACAGGGAAATGTCCGAGATATTACAGAATATCGGACTGCTCACCGAAGGCGGCACGGATTCCGCGGGGAAACCCGTAGGCGGGCTGTATTCGACGACAAAGAAATATTCCGATACCGTAGATGAGCTTGTCAAAAGCGGCAATCTGATACCGACAGACACAACCCGTGAAACCATCTACTCGGAGAAGGACAACCCCGACAGAAACGTAGATGTCTATACCAACCTTATGTGGTCATCGAGAGCAACACCCGAAGCGGTAAACAGGTTCAACGAAGTTGAACAGGAGATGATTAAAGCTCAGGAAGACCTGAACAACGAATATCAAAAACTCTCCGATAAAGCACGGGAAAAAGAGCAGTTGGAGAAAGAGATATACGGAGGAATCCCATATGCCGCAAAGGAAACTGTTCACACGGTTTTACCAGACCCCAATTTAGTCAGAAAAACGCTGAACGTTGCTGACTACTTTACCCCCGGAACGAGACCAATCCGCATGTTGCATGACGATATGGGAGATGCTTGGAATACCCTGTGGGGAGGAGAGACAAAATCAAAGTTCACCGCGGACTATTGGAAAGATAAGTTGGAAAACGGGTCTCCTTTAGCCTACGGACTCTTTAACTACGATGATTTCTATGAAAACCCCGTCAGTTACGGTGCCGAGTATGCGGCATCATACGCATTAATGGGAGGTCTCGGTGCGGCAATGAGAGCGGGGTCAAAAAGATTACCCGGTGTATATCATACTGTCGTCGATCCACTGAAAAACAAAGAACTGATACAGAAAAGCAAAAAGTACATGGATGAAATCACAGGAAATCTGCCGAGAAGTCCGGTAAGTTTACAATATACTAAGGTAGACTTACCGTCAGGTACGGCTAAATCTCTTTCAGTAGTAAGACGTGTAAAGAATCTCGATATTGTAAAACCAATAGTTACTAAAGTCAGTGGTTCACAATTCCCTGCCGCCAATAGATTATATTTCGGAGATCCAAAACTTTCATCAGGTGTTCTTTTAATTGACCAGAACACAGGAAAAGAGGTAGAGGCATTTATTCCTAAATCAGGTATAGAGACATCATATGTCCGCGGAGCTGTAAATACACTATTGGAACTCAGTAAAAAGAATCCTTCAGGTTATATGAGGTATGGATTTAAAGATAATGAATCATATCAAAAATCACTTCAAAATGCACTTGACAGATTCAGTATAATAACGGATTTAAACAAACATCTTCAACATGCAAGCCCTGTTGTTATTCAGTCTTTGGAACCTCATGTACAAAAAGTAATTTCCGCGAAAAAAATCTTTAAATTCCCGGAAAAAGTCAGTAAAGCAATTGTTAAGACTATGAATGAATTCAAAGTACATTCACAATCATCACTTACACAATTCGGTCAGGGATGGGAATTCAGCGGAGGCGGACTGTCAAGAAACCCGAATGATTTTGATTTATTCGTCAAAGACCCAAAGGAATTCATTGAGGCTCTTGCAAAAAGAATTAACGATATAGAAGGGCGCGAAGTTGTGTATATTAAAGGTAATAAACTTCTGTTAAAAGACACAGGAGAGGAATTTTTTGATGCACACTCTATGGAGCAGTTTGGTGCGGGGGATCTATTCACCGGCATGGGTATACGGACGGAGTTACCCGCAAAAATCGAGGGTACGGATGTTACAACCACGACCATGGCTCAACAGAATATCAACAAAGAAACGGCATTATTTAACTTTACACGCCCGAAAGTGTATTTAAAATACCCGGAAGCATTCGGCGAGGGCAAACCCGGTGTAGGATGGGTACAACCGCGTAAAGAAGACCGTGCAAAAGACTTACAGGACTTTTCATTCGGAACAATGGATCAGATTAATCAGATGTTGCTGTCCCCGAATGCAAAAGAAAGAAAAGAGGGTCTGAAAGCATTAAAGTCATTCCAAAAATTCCTGAAAACCTACGGAGATGAAGCATACGATGCGATAATGGATAATTATGCGCAATTTAAGAAACTGCACGGCGGCACAACCAAACCCTTCAAAGGTGAGGTCATCCGCATTGATAAATTCGGCATAAACTCATCACCTGAACAGGGAGAAAAAGCAATTAATGCGACAATGAAGACTTTCAAGAAAGATCCTCAAGTAATATCCATTCTTGAGATAATCCGCAATAACCTTAATTCCGATACCGTTGTAGGTGTCCCATTAGGACTGTTCATGACGGCAACGTATATTCAATCCGTTGCGACAAGGGTTGCAAATAATGAAACAACCCCACAACAGATTATGTCTCACGAGATCATACCGATGCTTGTGGGTGCAAAACTCAGCGGAAAGACTTTGATCAAATTTGATGAATGGAATGCTTTCAGAAAGCGTAACAGATACATTCCGCCGACGGTTCTTGCCGATTGGGATCTTGTTTCCGGTGCAAGGAAATTCCCAAGTATGCAATATGATTATGATAATCCAAAAATGCGAAAGGAATTTATTGATATGTTCGGTAAGGAGGGGGAAGCATGGGAAAGAATTGAAAACGAAGGTGTTGAAATCCCAGAAGATGTTAAAATGGCAGGAATAAGAGTTCAAAGTCAACCATCAGATCAAATCCGTAAAAATGTAATAGCCGCCAGACCGACACAGTATAAAGAAAGGGATGTATTTTCGTATTCACTTAGTCCGGGTGAAGCCTCATTAAGATTTGACCGTACATATATTAATGATATAGATTATGATAAAAAGGGATTTAGTCTGAATTTTATTCCTACCGCATATAAACCCCCCACAGTATATAACACACTCAGCACTATTGAAGTAGGAGAGGTACCTATGGGTATGGGTCAAGCTAAAACAGAAGAATATATTTTGAAAAATCTAAGACCCGACCAATTTGCCGCAATATCTGCAAAAACCGCAGAACATAAAAAAATATGGGCTGAAAAAGAAGGTACGGCAAGACCCGGTACAGAATTTCAGATTTTAGATGATACAGCATACACCATACACAACGATAAACGTGTTGCGGTTGATACAGTAGGAGTTATTCACAAAGGCAAAAAAGAAACAGATGTTAAAATAAAAGTTGTTGATAAAGGCTATAATCCTCAAAAAAAGGATAAATTACAGTATAATTTAAATAATTTATTCACTGAGGCAGAATTTGCATCCTTAGAGAATAATGTATATCGTAAAAGAGCAGATCTCTCCTATATCAAAACAAAATTAGCAAAATATATCAAAACGAAATCAAACCAAAAATCAGAGGAAAACCAAAAAAGACTAAACCAAGCAAAAATATTAAACGAATTGATTGAAGATATGCAATATGATAATGACAAACTCATAAAAGAATGGGAATCAACACATATATTATCATCAATCTCTAAAAAATCAATAAAAAGAGGAGAATCGGGCAACCCGTTTGCGGCAAGCCCATTATATACATTTAAAACAGAGGAAAAATCTAAAGAGACATACAAAAACCCATTCGACTATGATTATAAATTGCCGGATTACTTCTCGCCAACCAGTCCTAAGAGGGTTAAGTCAGGGGACAACTCCGGCAGGTATTCAAAAAAAGGCACAACCAAATCACCGCCATCCATACCGTCAAAACCAACGACAAAATTACCGCCATCCGTGCCATCAACACCGACAACTAAATCACCCCCATCGATACCATCCGTGCCATCGACACCTACGACAAAATATCCCCCATATACACCATCAAGACCTCCGACAACTAAATCACCCCCATCGATACCATCCGTGCCATCGACACCTACGACAAAATATCCCCCATATACACCACCAAGACCCCCGACAATAAAATCACCGCCATCATCACCCCCCATAATAGTACCCCCAACAACCATAACACCGCCGACAAAGAAAAGAAGACCAATAAAAATCGATATCGACAAAAACAAAGACAAGAAAAAGAGGCTGAATGCGAATGTGTTTAATCTTGAAAACGTAGAAATCCCGATTGTTCGCGGATGGGAAGCATTTACTGCGGAATACACACCCGTATATGAACTTCCGGCAAACAAACAGACTTTCTATGAATTCGGAAACACAATCTCGAAGAACATGCCTGATTTAAAGTCAGACAATACATTCACAAACCCGTTTGAATTCCCGACCGCGAAGAGCAATCCCAAATCCAAGTCGAAATCCAAATCAAACACAAAACCAAATACCAAAACAAGCACAAAATCAAGCGCAAAATCAAATAAAAAAACAAATACGAAATCAAATACAAAATCAAAAACTAAGAAGTCAAATCCTTTTGACTTCATAAATCTCATATAAATACACTTTTTTTGAGATTCTTCGGGATTTACCTCGCGAAAATGGGGAAATTGCTCACCGCGGCAATACACTGAATCAGATCGTTGAGCTTTTGCGGCAATTTGTCTAAAGTTACCTCGGCAGAAAGTACATATTCATCGTCACACTTGATGCCGAACCTGTTTGTCGTTATCTCCAGACAGCGTGTGAAATGCTCTTCGGGGATAACCCAACCGGAAAATCTGATACTTCTGATAGTATCACCAAAATCTGATAGTATAATTTTGTCAGACTCCATCCGCGCATACACTTGAATGCAGTCGTTATCACCGTCAAGAAATGGTGTCGTAATCTCAATCCATCCGCTGATATCCGCTTGGGTAACCTGATTGTTGAGCCAATTGATATAAGAATAAATCATGTTGGATTTTGTCAAAACCATAAAAAAACAACCTTTTAAAAAGTAAAAGACATAAAAGCAGATACTATCAAAAAAATATGATAGTATAGCTTACCAACCCATGTATCCCCATAACCATCTGATAAATATCAGACAGCCAATGAAAACAAACAGTTTGTTTCTCGAAAACCAGTCATCAGGTTCTTCCTGAATTTCCGCGTCGGCGGAGTCAACCTGAGTGTTCATATAGCATCCACCCGGAAGACATCTTTGATCAATGTTATCGTCAAGCATAGTTGATGAGTCTATACATCTGAGAAGTAATAAATTTTTCCACTGAAAAATGAGGTGACTGTAAAATAATTAAAAAATGATTTTAGAATCTGTGATATTTTTTTTCTTCATCCAAATGTTTTCTTAACTTTATAAGTCTGTTAAGAATTTTCAGAAGTTCTTCATCATTATCAGAGGTAAGTGTGTATAAGTGATCTCTGTCAATTTTTCTTAATTCGGTGATGCATCTTTTGATTGTAGGATTTTCAATTGCCATTTAATATTCCCCCTTTTGTTAATATGTCCTTTTTAAAAGGTATCTGCTTAACTCATCCGGTAATCTCAGTTTATACACGTTTGGAAAAATACGTTCGGATCTTGCTTTTGTTTTTGGATCACTAAAAAGTACATACCAATACTTTTCTTCAGGAGATATAGGAGTAGTAAGAAGTTTTATTATTTGTCTTGGAGACACCCCTAAATACCCGACATTTCTTGAATCCGGATCGTTCGGTTTACCATAAATAATAGATCCCTCCAAACTATCACCATCACGTGTCAGATACTTAAAATTATTTTGGTATGATACAAGTGAAAACACTTCACCCCAAAAAGACCTTACATTTTTAATAACTTTCCAATCTCCGAGTTTATAGCAAGGGTATCCATAATAAGTGGTTACACTGACTTTTCTGACCCTCGGAAATTTTACGTTTTGTGTTGTTTTATTGTAATTCGGCATATTTTCCCCCTTTGGAAAATGTATTCCGTAAAAGAATTTGACGGCAACAATATAAAAAAATACATTACAATTTTTGCGGAGATTGAGGAAATCCATGCCGGAATGAACTGTTGCAAAAAATGCAACAGTTGAAATCCCCGACATCTACGAACAAAAAAAAACTGTTTCCAAAAAGGAAAGAGTTCAGTATGTGCAAAAATTGCACAAACTCAAAGGATATATTTTTTGTAACTGCACATACGGAAGAACCGATAAAACCCCTCGAATTCGAGGGGTTTTAGATCTCCTCAACACCTCAACTCATCCAAAACGGAGATAATTTTATCATATCCGAAAGACAAATTATGGAACATGGAATATCTCATCATAGTAGACTACAAAAGCGATGCCGAACGAAAACGTATAGATTATGCAATCGAGCGTTGGAAAGACCGCGCAGAAATAGAAAAACCGCGCGGTGCGGTTATCCGATACGGCGGCGAAAACATTAATGACTTTTTGGATGATTTGTATCCGCGGACAAGTCACGGCAGGGAATCGGTACATGTTTTTGCCGGAGAAACCTATTCACCCGACATCCCCGAACAGGTTAGGACTTTGAAATACACTACGAAAACGGAAGAATCATCCGTCCGGGATTTCCTGAAATATATCCTGACCCGAATAGGAGCCGTATTACACACGGCAGATGCCGAAGTATGGAGTTACACTGCAAACACAAAGAAAGGTCGGGTTAACATAGACATATCAATCAAAACCGAAGATGTGACCCTGATAATGATAACCGCACGCGGATACGGAGAAGTTGTCGCATTTATCTTGGACAAACTCAAAAAAGAGATGGACATATACCTGAAAATATAAGTTTTATTTCCGCGAAAACGATTGTAATGGTTCGGAATTTCCGAACACCCAAAAATTATTTTTTTGCCTTTTTCAGCTCTTCTATCTTCTGATCAATCAAAGAATTGTAAATGCTGTTTATCAAATCCGTATCTTTTACGAGAGTCGATTCTTCAGACCCGTCATTGGTCAGCAGGTACAAAATATTGTTCATGGCATTTTTCTGAGATAGTTCTCTCTCGGCTTTCTCTTTCATTGCCTGCCGCACCCATCCCGCAAGGGTTTGTGAATTATTTTTTGCCAATGCAAAACACTGATCGTAGAACTCCTTGTCTACCTTAAACGCTAACCGACAACCTGTAACACTCATAATTTAGTATTATTCAATATCATATTTATACTATAACTATACCTTTTGTCAGCATTTGATACATATGATTATTTATAGTATGACCACTTACATACAATTAATCACTATTATCTCAAATCGGTGCATTGGTTATCACCGTATGACAGCGTTTTGAGGGTGCAGGTGATATAATTGATCGAAAAAACAACTGTAAAACCGCGGGGTTATGAACAACCCCAAACCAAGACCCTTTTGGTCAGTGTCAGGTTACCCGTCGATATCGTATCCGAGATTGACATAAGGGCTGAACAGGAGATGCGCACACGTTCAAACTATGTCTATAAACTGTTTATGGACAGTTGGAATCGTATGCATGAGGTAAAATATACCCCGATGCGTAAGAATCTGAACGGGTGCATTGTTGAAAATGTAGAAAATTAATACGGATTTCTTAAAATTCGGAGATTAATATGACAGATACTATATGTGATGAAAAAGTGTCGACAGGATCGCCAGACTCGGGGACACCCGCATACCTCATTGACGTAACCAGTGCATACGAATACTGTGACTGGTTGGGCAATATCCGCGGACGTGAAGAGTTCACCGATCAGGTTGTCAGAACAGAAGACCTTCCCACAGAACTCACCGGATGGCGTGATGCCTATCTGCAAGCTCTTTTTATGAGGAATGAACGGTTAGAACTCGGAATCGAGGGTAAAATCATCTGGATTTGCGCAAACATCTGCAGATTCAAGCCGATAACCAAAAAGCACAGCGACCCCCGAAACGTGAAATACATAAAAGTCGGGTTTATGACACATGTCAAACCCATCCGCGGAGTTGAGAACACATGAAATGGACACGAGACTTCACGGAGCCGACAGAAGACCCCGACGTATTTGAGACCTTGGTTCTCAAAGCCGTAGAGATGATAAGAGACGACGGTTCGATTTATGTATCTCACAAAGACATCTGCCGCTACAACAGATGGAATTTCTCGCGAAGAACTTCGCAGAGAATCGGAAGAGTTCTTAACAGTAAATTCTCGCTGATTCGGGTGAGTAACCGCACAATCTACATGATGCCGGAGGCGGCATGAATCGCCGCACGTATGTTGAGTCCGTGGGATTCGTGATTCAGCTCCGCAACGGTGATGAGTGGACTGCCGTCAATGAGGAGGAGACCTACGAGTCAAAAGGACTTGTTGCAACTACCCGCGACCTTGACCTCCTGAACACAATCTCGTGTGGCATAACTCAGCTGTTCGATGAGATCGAGGATTTGGAGAAATGGGTTGAACGACGCAGGGCAAAACTCACAGAAGGTAAGGAAGAATGAACGATGAACAACTGAGAACACTGTTGATGGAGGTATTGCACTATGACTGACAATCAGACCGAAGACTACGACCCGCAAAAACACATCAGTCCATACGGATTCGGACTTTTGGGTGAGATTGTCTCCGACAGCGAACCCGCGGATTTACCCCTGCCGAGATACCTTGTGTACAGCAAGCTCAAAGCAGTCGAAAACGCACGTTACAAGCTGTCAATTGCCGTCGGAAGCGATATTTTGAGAGCCGAGAAGGGCATCACCGCCGAAGACGAAAAACTTCTGAAATCCCTGCAATCCGCGGAGATATGTATCAGAGACGCATACGAACGTCTTGAAGATGTCTGGGATGTCTACACAAAAACAATTGACGGATTCATGTATATGCGTGCAAAACGGGAAGCATATCTTGACGCGCTTGAAGCGCTCAGCAAAGGAAGAACGCTTTCGATAGACATCCCGCAAAAAACGGAGAAACCGGTGTATCGGTATGAATGATATTTCGATGGATATGCTCAGCATATACTCAGCGGAACACCTGAGACGGTTTTTAAGCATGATGGGCGCGTCACACGACATGTTTCTTGCGATAAGCAACATCATGAAAAAGCGTGCGGAATTATCCGAATTTACCGAAAATCTCAACCGCGGATTAAAATTCGGGGAAGGAAACACCGATGATCCGTTATCGGATACCGACAGGAAACTGTTGAAACTGCTTGAAAACTCGGAAACGTCGTTTGCCGAGATATCAAACCATCTGAATTCAGCTTATGAAATATATTGTAAAACCATGGAGCCTTTGTACAGAATTTACGATAACAGCCAGATCCCCACAGGTTACCATGACGGAGAATGATTGATATGACAATTAGAGGTTTATTTACCAAAAAAGAAAAAGACAGTGAAGTAGTCGAATACACCAAAGCGCTCTTTTCGCTTGGAACAACTCTGACCCTGCTGATAATACTCACTTTTGCACTGGTCGGAAGAATGATACTTCACCCTGAACAGCTCTTGACTTTCCCGTTTGATTATGCGGAATTCGTATTGTTACCGATACTCGGAGTGTTTGTTCTCTACACGTACCTTACTGCCGTTGAGATTTATGAAAAACTCTCCGACGAGACAAAATTTGTGAGAGTTCACGGAGCATAATCAAAAAAATACGGGAGACAACATATGCCTGCAATATATCCTCATCCGGAAACTCAGCGTGTGGAATCCGAGATTCAGAAAATAGATAAAGTCTATGCCGACGGATGGTTACTCTACGATGCCGCGGAAAGAATCTCACAGAGTGTGGCGGCAGTCGGTAATCTTCTGCGCTCACTTCGTAACAATCTCGGAGATCCCGGCATTGCCGCACAGCTCAAACAGAATGCCGACGACATCAAACTCATCATGTATCTCGAACGGATTGAAGATACTCTTCAACCCTGCGGAGATATTCTGACAAAATGCGAAGATACCGTTCGGGATGTCAGAAACGGTCTTGTCCAGATAAACTACAAAAAGACAATCCCGCAGACCGCTACCAACGTAAATATCCCGCAAAATACGGAGGAAAAATAATGACAGTATTTACAAACCCCGCCGACAGCGACGACGAAAACAAAACAGTCCTCATCGGGCAGTCCTTACAGGAAACCGTACGGGACATCCTCAGACACGGATATTGGGATTGGAACCCTACGTATTCAAAATTTGATGTAACTTTGGGTACACTCGAAGAAAATCTCCGACAGCTGAAAAACGACCTCGCGGCAGGCGCAAAGAATGCCCCCGATGCAGATACCGAAACAAAACTCATCGAAGTTCTTGAGTATGCAAAATCCGGTATAGAGGATTGTTATGCGAAAATAACAGACCTCTTGGGAGTCTACGAACAGATTATGTTGGATCTCGGAGAAATCGTCGAGGACGGCGGATTTGATGAAAATCTCATTGATACCTGTAAATGGGAGGCGGACATATGACTCCGACACCCTACAAACTCCGCAATGAAATCTGTGAGACCGTCACGGATATTCAGGCGGATTTGGAAACCCTGTATGAGTGGTATGAGAACTACAAAATCGATACTGACTCGAAAGATGAACTCAATACCATCCGCGAACACTTTACCGATGTCGGGGACAAACTCGAAAACATCCAGAGCGATGATTACAGATTTCTCGACAATCATCTCAAATATGAACTCCTCGGAAAATGGTCTCGGATGACCTTATCCGTAAAAAAATCGCTCTCGAAAATCGGGCACGGCGACATGACCAGACTCCGTATAGATACCGAAAAAGAGCGTGAAAACCTGTTGGATGTCATCGACGGCGCTTGGACATATTACAGTTTTGTCCTCGGCAGGATTCACGAAGTGACGGGCACAACCGAGCTATCGACACTGCTCTACGGGTACACCGATGATGAATCGCGTATTGAATGGTTAATCGACCAATATGTGGATATGAGCAAACTGACCCCGACCGAAACACCTGCCGTGCAACAATCACGGATTCAGGATTCGGTTCGGGAGACAGCCGCGGAGGAAAACCATGCTTGAGGCATATCTCGAAGTTGTGACTTTTGCATACATGTTTCTCCTCGGCGTTGCTGTGGGATTCATTGGATATGTTTTATACAGTATAAGGGATTGGAAGTGGGAATAATATGGAATTAATTCTTATTGGCGGAGCAGGTTTCGGAATTGGAGTGATTTGCGGAATTGTGGATGCATACCGCATGAACAGACTGGATGAACTTGATGAAAAGTCGTCCGTTCGTGAAGCACGCAATTACATCCGCGAGAAACTTCATTATTACAATGCCGATGCCGTCAAAAAAAGACTTGAAGAAGAACGTGAGAAAGACAAATTGAAGGTTGAAATTAACGACAACATCTCATGTTTAATTCGTGAAATAAAGTCCGATTCGGAGAAAGTACGCGAGATTGACCGCGGATATTCCCGGTTAAAACAACAATTATTGTTGTTTAAAGAGCAGATACAGGTAAATGAAAACATACTGTATTCACCTCAAGTATTGCCGGGAAATACCGCTACCAAAAAATTAGTCTGTGAACCGTTGCTGTACAGCATACTTCGCAGAATTGAGATTGCATCCATGAAACTTAAAGGATCGCATGAACCGTATCTGCTTATGAGATATGAGATTGAGCGTGTTCTTGCCGAGAAAAATATTCATGAATGTTTCGGTATTGAATTGCCGGAGGAGAAAGAGGAATGACAGAGACACAGTGTGATAAAGAAGAATTGCTTGCAATTATTGATAGCATGGTCAAAATCATCGACGAAGATCAGATATCACTTCGATATATCAACGGTTTCCACAGGGACATACTCGACGGACTTGAAAGAATAAATAAATTTTTCAATAATCCGGGAACCAAAACGGGAAAATCCCTGAATAAGGATATTAAAAAATTGGATTTATTCTTTGATATGTTAGATTCTCAAAAAGAACTTGCATTCGTCAGACTCGAAAAAACGGGAGAAATACGCAAACTTTGTGAAGAATTATTATTTTGCATGACATCTGCCAAATCGGTCGATGAAATAGTTAAAAGTTGGGATTATGTTCTGAAAAAGAATGGTGAACGGGGTGATTGAAGAATGACATTTTGTTTATTCAGGACGCTCTTTGGCACCCCTGAATCTGAAACAGGAGATATAGAGGACGCATGTCTCATCGTCATATTGCCGTCAATCCCCGGATTTATCTGTGCGGGGCTTTGGATAGCGACGACATATATCCTCAGTTGGATCTTCAATACGGTGCTGTCTGAAAATTGGATTGCCGTGTCGTTTTGTTGGGGATTTGCACTTGGTATTGCATTGTTAATAACTTGGTTCTTGGTGCTTATCTCAAAATGCTGACCCGGAGGATAAAATATGGCAGTATTAGTCATTTTTGATGAATGGAGTATGCTTATCGGCTTATGGACAGGATTCTTCGGGGGTCTTTTAATGGCAGTTCTTATGGGTTTGGTAGGAATGTTGTTTTATGAACCGATATTGAATGCAAAGATTATAACAATCTCCTCGTTATTGGCGGGATTTGTTGTGGCAAGTATTGTATATATCATCTGCACTGCGGAGGCGAAATACGAATGATATCACCAAATCGCTGTCAGAACTGCGTGGGCACACACAGAATCAGAGAATTCAACGGAAAAGATTACCGTGTGTCGTCCGGGGATCTGTGTTGGATAACTCATCAGGCAATCCGCGACAGTGAAATAGATGCCGGATGCGAAAACTACTACGATACCGGTGCCAAGGCATGGTTTATCGATGTTTACTGTGATATCGAGTCCGCCGACCGCAACGGAAAACGTATCAAATTCGTTCAGGACAAAGAACCGATTGTCAGGGTAAGGGACATATCTCAGCAATTTGGTGAATGGACTGACATCTATTGGGAAGCAATGAAACAACTTTCCAAGAGGATGTTTTTACCAATGAACAACGAAGGAAAATGGATTTCCTCGAATATTTACAGATGCAAACCGAGGAAAGAGACAGAAGAATACAAAAGCGGCATACGAACAATTACAGTCTCGTTTAAGACTACACTATTGTTGCATCCGTACGGTATAGGAACAATTTGTTAAAATGACCGAAACAGACAACAAAATCAAAAATAATCCGAGAGATGAGTTGATTGAAAAAATTACAATCAAACTTCAGGACATTAATTACCTTATCGAGAGGATTCAGAGATGTACCCCACAGGATACGGATTTTCAGGGAATTACGATTCAGGAATTAACTGATTGTTATGAGGATTTGGTTAAAGGAGAATACCTTTTGGAAATGTTCAGAGTTCTCATTATCGATGAGGATGATTGGGAGACAATAGTATGATTGAGGATACTTTAAGATTAAGCAAACACGGGCGTAAAATCTCAAAAGAGATTGGAAATATCTATCTTTTGGAAGATTTGGAAACCCTTGAGGAGAGATTGAGAAAGTACACGGAGTTGATCCATGACAGATACATAGAACTCTCGGAGAAATTTACGGAAGAGAGAATCGGAGAAGCATCACGGAAAGTGATTACACGGGGAGATTATGACCTCATGAATGTCCTCGGCGTAGGTTACGGAAAGATGGATGCCGCATTATATTCTCTGAAATCCGTTATTGAAGAGTACAAACTGTTCAGGGATAAGATATCCGGTTATGAGAAATATCCGATAAACATGATGAAGGAAGACGAATACAAAAAAACAGAGGAATACGAAAAAAAATCAGCAAAACAGGAGAAAACCACATGATAGACAGCACATACGAATTAAGCCCGTTCGGGAAGAAGATCGCAGAAAACCTCACAAAGACAGAGAACACGGAGAATATACAGTTATTCATGAAGATATTCAGGATGAACTCGGATATTATCTATCACTCTTTTTTGGAGATGGAACAGGAATTCAAAAAAGAAAGTGACCCTGAACATTCACAGTCAGTAAAGCTCACTCACGGAGATGAAATACTTTACAAACTGCTTGAAAAAACCACTTTCAAATTTATGAGTATGTATGAACCTCTGAATTACAACATCGAAGAATACAAGGGATTTTATGAATCGCTGAAAAGAGTCAACAATCCCGAAATCCTGACACCGCAGAAGGGGGCATAATCATGACATCACAGAAAACAACAAAATCAACGACGAAACCAACGACAAAATCAGCAACAAATCCCGTAAAGGATACCGCAACGAAAAAGACGGATAAGAAAGCCTGTCATTGCAATGACAATTGCGTATGCCACGGAGATTGCGGATGCGAAAACTGCAACGGCAATCACAACGATGACTATGACTCCTACGGGCGTATGTTACCGATATCTCAAAGGATTTTGGGGCACATTTTATCAGTCGACGACAAGGGATTGGAAGATATCAGGAGTATTTTGGAGAATACATCAATAGAACTCAAGATGGGGCATGAATATCTTGAGATGCTTTCAAAGGAAAGGGTTGCAGATCCGAAGGACAAAGTTATAGACCCATTCCCCATACCGGACACAAAACTGATTGCAATATTCAAACAGATGGAATCGGACATCCAAAACGCCATGACAGCCTGTGAAGATGCCATCTCGGATTTCATCGCTATCAGAGAACATATCGAGGATATGAAAAAAGACGGTCAGGTTTGGAAAGATATTGCAGAATGGTATCTTGGCGAAGACTCGGATGAGGAGCAGGATGGTGAAGAGGATGAGGACAATGATGACAACGAGGAGGAATGGCGATGACTGAATTATCACAGAATACGGAATTGATTATCAAAAGCATTCACAGTCTTTTGAATGATATCGGTGAGGAAATCGACAAATCCTCACATTTGGTCAGGTCGGGTCTAATGGATGAGGGAGAGTTTTACAAAGCACTTCAGCAATTTGAGTATGAACTGAGCGATTACAGGACATATTGGCATTACCCGCCCGAAGATGAAGATAATTTTTCGGAGTGTGAAGATGATGACTGATTCAGACATCCCGAAAAAAGAAAAAATGCCCGAAAATGCCGATGAATATTTTCAGGATATCGTGAATCAACTGAAAAGGTTCGGGGATGTGAGAGTTATAACCGGATCTAACGTTGCGGAAACAGAAAACATACCTGAAAATATCGACAGTCTTATTCGGGAGATTGTAAGTCTTCTTGAAGGGCTTGAACACACCTCGGCAAAACTGAGCAGATATTTCAGAGATTTGCAATTTGAACCTGTAAGTTACTCGGAGAGTGAACTGGAGGCATACGCAAAAAAACTGCAAAATGCCGATAATGAACTCAACAACTTCATAGACAAATACACGGATCCCGATCAGTGGTGGGAGATGGCATGAGAACCGACGACAAAAACCTCAGCCCGTTCGGACAGCAGATTGCAGACGATGTTGCAATGTCCGAAGTCGGGGAATTGTTTACACAATTAATCTCCAAATTCAAAGAGCATTCCGACCTAATATATAAGAAATATCTCATTATGGAACAGGAATTCAAAAAAGAGCCTCTCGATGAATTTAAAGATAAAATTGTTCTTACACAGGGGGATGAGGATTTGTATTACCTCCTCGAAAGAGCCGCATTCAGAATGATGAGTATGGATACAAATCTGCATGATATGGGATATACGTATTCCAATTTTTGCGATCTTGTTGCCAGATATTCACGAATTAAGACCGGAGATATCAGCGTTGCCTGATAAAATCAGCAAAATCTAAAAAAAGGTGGAAAAAATGAGTTTAATTAAAATTGAAAAGAAAAGCATTACGAAAAAAGGCATTATTGATGGATTATATACCGCATTCTTTAAGAATCCACAGTTGTTTTCTGTATGGTGTTCTGGAGTCTTCTTTATAGGCGTAATTAGATTCGGTATGGAATTATGCAATATGTATTGCCCCGCAGTGTATGGAGTCTTAGATTTTTATGATCCGAGCACAACAGAAGAAGATATATTATTTGCCTATTGGTGGATGTTTGCCCTGTGTCTGACGATGTTTGCATACACGACCTATCACACATTACAGCTCAGAAAAAAGATTCAAGTCTGGAATAAGAGAGATGAAGAGGAAAAAGCATGACAACACCTGAAAAAGATTTTATTATCGACCGAAAAAATCTGATTGACCAGATTCATGAAGAAATCTCGGAGATACAGAGTATTTTTGAAGATATTGAGAGAAATCTCTCAATTTATACCAAATATGTGGATGCAGATCATTACTCGGACACCTGTTTGAAATGTCATTATTGCGAGTTGGATATGTTCAAAGAAGTGCTCTGTGTATTTGATGAAAGATACTCAATGTCGGATTGTGACCCGCAAATAGATATTTTGTCAGAAAACAGGGATGCCGGGGATGAGGAATAATGGTGGAAAGATTTGTGTTTAAAACACCGGTATGGGAATTGGCGGCAATCTCGGCAATTTGCGGTATGACTGCGGCAATGGCATTTTACATAATGAAATTTCACCCGGTTATGATTGCGCTTGGGGGAATCGTGTCTTTTGCGGTAATATTTTTCCTGTTGAAAATCACGGATGATATAAACTGCCCGACACTCACATACCTCTCGGAAGAAGATGTTGAGAAAATCAGAGCATGTCTGATAAAACAAGAGGATAACGATGCAAAAGAGGGTGTAAACAATGAATAAAAAAGAACACATGATATCCGACATCGATAAGATGATCGATATAATATGTAAGGATTTTAACCGTGCAAAGCGGGGTTTAAAGGAATTAAAGGAACACTATCACAATGACCCCGATATTACCAAAGAGGGATTGTGCATTTTACACGGTGAAATGTTGGTAATGTACCGCAACGTCGGCAGAATCGCGGACACCCCTGCCCTATATCAGTCCGATATGAACATACTCGACAAAACATACAAAAAAGACCCGCAGGAGTGACGACGATATAAATTGCCGTTAGATTTTAGGAGATATCATGAAATCGATAACTGAACTTAGAGAAATGGCACAGCAGATTAAGGCATTCGCAGTCAACAAAAAACAGTGCGGCGGATTAAATAATCTGTTTGTTGAGGATTGTAAGGATTTTATCTTTAACAACAACGGCACCGCGTGCAGTATCAGGTTTAACAATGTTGTTATTGATGATGTGAACGAGTATTTTGATAGTATTATCGTATTTAACTCAAATGATGAAAAAATCGACGAGATAAAACTATTAACACAGGAGTGACGACGATGCCCCGAAAAAAGCTGACCCCCGAAGAGGAACAAAAACGACAAAAAATCCTTGAGGGTATCACTAACAAACTTGAGGAAATCAATTGTATGTTGAGATTGATGGCATCATGCTACACCCCGAAGATGTTTGAGCTTGATGAAGTTACAAACAAGCAATTGGAAAGATTGTTAAAAGAATTGTATAAAGTCGATGAAAAATTGGAGAAATTTCGTGACAGGCACATCCCCGATGAAAATTGGGATTTTGCAGAATTATGATACAGAGAGTGATTAAAGATGGCGTTAAATAACAATACCGAAAATCCGGATATTGCGGAGTATATCAGCGAAGATGCCTGTGATATCCTTAAAGATATAACGATGTTCAGGAATTATGAAACTGATTTGATACGGTTTAAATCAATTAGACACTACATCAACGATTACCGTATAAGCACGCTTAAAGTAATGGAGAATATCAATCAGCTTATTCAGATGAGGAATACTCAAAATATTCCTCCCGTTCCCGAAGATGAGAGATTGTATTACACACTTGCCATGCGGATTCATCCGTTGGAAGAATCCATAAAAAAACTCGATGAGGCAATTTCGACATATGATGCGGTAACGCACGAAATATCGGGTATCCGTCAGACAAGGCAGATAGAAAGACCCGCAGTTATTGGACAGTGGTAATCAAATGACTCATCTGATAAAACGCAACAAAATTACCGTTCCGACGGATGATGCCGAATTTGAACAGGCGGTTATCTCAGCTCTCAAAGCCATGGTTTCCGACGGTTCACACTGCGTATCGCATATGGATGTCTGCTATTATAACCGATGGGTGCGGACGGGAAACACATCTCGCAGAATTGCGGCTGTTTTTCGCGACAAACTGAATATGGTAAAAGTAACACCGCGATGTTACAAAATACCGGAGGACATGAACGCATGACCGAATTCCGCGCCGATAAGCGAGTTCTCCAAAACACTCCTCTTGACGACTACCACGTTCTCAACTGCTCATTCGGTAAGGACAGTATGGCTATGTTGAAGATGTGTTATGACAGGGGATACCCGATTGATGAGGTATGTTATATTGATATCAGGTATGATTCCAAACATTCCGCGGAATATCCCGAACATGAAAAATGGATACATGAAGTAGGAATTCCATATATTACGGAGACACTGAATTTACCGTTTAAATCGATAAATCCTCCCGTGACATATAAGGAATTATTTTTCAGAAAATTCCAAAAAGGGATTCATGCGGGACAATGCTACGGGTTTTCAGTACGCAGAACCCCAAAATGTAATTCCCTGAAAGTCAGCGCAATGAAAGAACACGCTCTTGAATTGATGAAAAATAATAAAAATGTAATCAAGTATGTCGGAATTGCCGCAGATGAGGTGAAAAGAATCCAAGGAGCGTATAAACGGGGAGAAAAATTACCGTTAGTTGAAATGAATATTACGGAGAGAGAATGCTTTAAAATCTGTAAAGATGAAGGAATACTTTCTCCGATATACTCTCACAGTTATTTTAACAGAATCGGTTGTTTTTTTTGCCCGTATTCAAACATTGACCAATTCAGACATGTGTACAAAACATCTCCTGAGCTTATGCGGGATTTGGCAGAACTTGATAAGTACAGTCCGTTCAAATTCCATCCGCCATATACGGCAACCGAATTATTGAGGAAATTTGAATCGGAAGAGCGCGAACAGAAACCATTGACCATATTTGCTGAGATAAACACATAAACAATCGGAACATCAAAGGAGAAAAGATGAATATGACAGATAACACTAAAAAAACCGAAGAACTAAGCGTCGAACAACTGTTAGACAAAATAAATCGACAGGATAGATTGATAGAAGACCAGAAATACCTGATTAAAAACATAAAGGATTTCCTATACACTTTGTTGGTTGTGTTCGGAGATAATAACTGCAAGGTGAAAAAACGAATTGAATGGTTGGAAAGAGAGGAGAGCATACTTAATGACAGGGTATTAAAATGACGGGAGAACAGGATTTTTCAGACTTCAAAGAGAAATTTGAAGATCATATCAAAAACACGGTGTACAGGTTCAGAAACGAGTTGGACGGTCTCAGAACGAGAATTTCCAATGATGAAAAATATACTCACAGAATGCACTCCAACTTCAACAATCTGAAAGAGGAATACACCGATAAAATAGGATATCCGGACAATGCATCGGATGATGCCAATGACGCAGTTCATATGATTGATAATCACATCGACGACGAATATAAAATTATCAGAGCGGAGATAGATGAGATGCGCAAACAGATTGCGGATTTGACACAATTTAAGCACAAATATCTTGAAATATTTGCAAGTTACGGTAAACTCCATCAGCGTGTGGAAAATCTTGAGAGTAAATTTGAGGAAAAAGTCAGAGTGAAACGATGACCGGAGAACGAAGAACAATCAACTCATATGAGATATCCCGTGAAGCCATGACTGCACTTGACGGAATTATAGAGTATGAATTTTGGGCTGAAAATGCCGCAACGAAAGCATTGTTTGACAAGATTAAGGAGATTGATGATGTGATATGTCGTATGGAGGATGTGGTCAAAAAAGACCCATCCCCAAACAACACAGGTGTTCTGGACATTCTGAAATGTGTAAAAACAGATACGGAAAAACTAACTGACAGAATTTGTCGTGATATTGATAGTATTATGGATATCTATGCGGGTATTGATGATATTTATAATCGCGAAGTGTTTGACGATGATGATTTGAATGAAGTATTCAGAGTAGGGGATGAGAGAAAATGGTAGATAATGATCGCTGTGAAATCAGCCCCGATGGACAGAATATGCTGAAAGCCATTGCAGAGTTCACATTATGGGATCAGATGGACGGCACCTATATGGCAATTGGTGCAAAAGCATACATCACGAATATGAAGATAAACGAGCTTGAGAGCCGTATGAATGCCTGTAACACACTGTCAGAAGGAGATATAAAACTTCTAAAAATACTCATATGTACAAAAGCACGCATGGAGGAGATGGCGGATGAAGTCTATAACACCACATGCAGATTCAACTGGATAATCAACTCTTTGGAGATGATCCGCAATAACGGATATATTGAAAAAAGCGATATGGATAAAATTTGGGACAGTATCAGGAATGATTAAAATGACGACAATAAAAGAAAGAAGTGAAAAATCCGTTGAAAAGCATATCAATGACTTAGCAACGAATTTACTTATGATGGCATCATATCTGAACAGACTGGATATACGGCAATTCACACAGACAGGTCTGGACAGGCTTGCGGGCAACCTGATAAAAGCCGAAAAACATTGTCAGGAAATTGAGAATTTGATAAGATATAAGTGACCGGAGGTCTTGAAAATGACGATTACAAACCCTGACGGAACAGGAGACAAAAATGATGAGAATAACTCAATAAAGGAGTTCAAAGAGATGATGAAAGAAAGAGTGAAATCCACAAAAAATCCTCTCAAATTTGATGAGAAATTCTATGATCCGATATTAAGCGGCAAAAAGAGAATGACTTTCAGACGTGATGCACACCGTAATATCTGGGATTGCTTTACAATCAACGGACATTACTACCAAATCACAGAGAAAATACCGACAACTCTTGAAGATTTCATCACAGAGTACTACCGTGAAGACGGTTTTGAATCCGTTGACCAAGCCCGGAAATATTTCATGAATCTGTATTTCTCTAATCCCGACGGATGTAAGAATTATCCCGGAATTAAGATGGATACATCGATAAGAAATTACAGGGAATGTTACGGAGATAACTGTGATTTTAGAGAAGTTGACGGAGTAATTTTTAAATTTGAGGAGATATTGAGATGAATCAGGCACAGAAGGAGATATACGGAGAGCTTGAAAAAACAAGACAGGCATACCTGAAAATCCTCAGCATATGCCGCACCGAAAGACCGTTCAATCATAAGAATGCATCCGCGCTTAAATCCGAGATACATTGCGGGTTAAGACATATGGAAAGAATGCAAAGTTGGATATCCGAAGAGCAGAATGAGACATAATACACCCGAACCTGAACAATCGGAGATGTCTGAACAGTTAAAACAGGTATGAGAATATAATCGTTTTACTTAAAAAGGATCAAAGTTACAACATTACAGAGGTACAGATATGATATATGTGACACAGGAGCAGTTTGACGCAACAGCTCTGAACATGATTTATGCACTCGGACAATTAACGAGCGCATTCCCTTCGGAAAGTACTATTGAAAAGTGTAAGTCGGAATTATTGAATTCCGGCATTATCACTATTGTTGGTAAAGGGGGAAAAAATGAGAATAATTGATATAGATGGTACAGATACTATATGTGATGATTCTCATTTCCTGTCACCGTTAGGAAGGATCGCCAGATCCCCACGGGACAATATTTACTATGAAGTTGATGAGCAATATAGTTTATCCATAGTGTCGAGTCAAACCGAAAAGTTTTTTTATACACTTTCTGAAGTGACTCCTAACGCCACCGACATACTTCTCAAAAAAATCCAGACACCCCCCTTGAGCAAAACTCCCCCGCGCATGATGCCGCAAAAAAAATTCTCAACATGCTGTCTCGAAACTCAAAAATCTGTAAAAACTAAACCTATTGCAGATTTCATCTGTAAAAACGTAATACGACTTAATTTGTTCTTCTATCTATATAAATATTTTCTGAAATTTATTGGAGAGGGGTTTGAGAGGGGGTATCCATCCCGGAATATAGAAAGTAGTCGGTGGAGACTGGAGTCAATTTTTTTGGGTATCCTAATATTTTCAGAGAGGTGTAATGCATGAACAGATATTACACTAAAACGTCGATTTATTTGGATGACCGGCAGAAGAAATTAATCAACGAATATCTCCCATACAAAATGAGTTCTTTTGTGCGGGATATTATCGATTACCTGTTATTCAAAGAAATCGAAGGATCACCAGAATTTATGGCAAAACCCGAATTATTTGATTTGTTCTACGAATATAAGCAATATTTACAGAAAAACAACATAACTCTCGAACAAAGACAGAAGATCAAAAAAGAGTTGTTTGACTTCTATGATTCATTAGCCGACGGAGTTGTAGCCTTTGTTCTCGCAAACAGGGGTAAAAATGCGGCAATATCTTATTGTAAACAAACCCTTGAGGCATTCAGAAATAAGGGTTATTATATTTCGGATGAGCTTGCCCGTGAACTGATTATCGAGTATGTCCGCATGTTGCATGATACTGGAAAAGATGATGAAGTTTGGGAACGTCGTCAGAGAGAATATGAATTAGAATACGGTGCCACGGTAGAATATGGCGGATTTAATAAAGATTAACATTACAGGAGTACATGATGTCGTTCAGCAAAGATCCCAAATACACTCCTGAAGTCAGCTTATCCAGAAACCTGAAACTCGGCAATATTACGGAAGATGATGCAGAGATAATCAGAAACTATCTTAATCATTTGACAGTCACAAATAATATCGGTGAAACCCGTAAATCAACACTCACATCATTAATATGCACCTTATGCAGTACCGAACCGCATGTTCGTATCCGAGACCTGACAAAAAATGAGATCTATCAGAAAATTTCCAATCTCAAAACAGGCAAATATACAAATAATACAATTCGTGCGTTTATACAGGCAGGTAAAGCATTCTGGAAATATCTTATCACACAGGGAATCATAAACTGCGATATTGCCGATATCGAATTGATTAAAAATCAACCGATTGACTTTGAAACAACATCCCCGGACGAAATACTGACCCCTTCGGAAATCCGTGAAATGATCAGGTGCGCAAACAACTCCCGTGACAGAGCATTCATCGCAACACTCTATGAAAGTGCGTGCCGCATTTCCGAGATTGCATCATTGAAATGGAAAGATGTTTTCCCCGACGAATACGGTGCCAAACTTTATGTTTACGATCATAAATGTAAAAAGAGGAGATTTTGCAGACTGGTTTCCGCGGCACCGTACCTGAACGAATGGAGAAATCAATATGAATCATTTGCACCCGCAACGGGGGATAATTTTGTGTTTGTATCACTGTACAGAAAACAAAAAACCCCTCTCATATATAAAACCTATATAGAAATTCTTACGAAACTCGCAAAAAAAGCCGGAATTAAAAAACATGTACATCTCCATCTTATGCGAAAATCCCGAATAACACATATGGTGCGTGAAAATTACAATGAATCTATCATAAAGCTCATAGCTTGGGGAAATCCCAATACACACATGATGGCGACATACACCAGACTTTCGGAAAATGATATTGACTCGGAAGTTTTGGATCATGCGGGTGTCGTTGACCGTGACGGTGTTATGGATACGGTAAAGCCGCATAAATGTATCAGGTGCGGCAACATCGTTGCACCCGACCAGAAGTATTGTCCGCATTGCGGATTAAGCACGGATCCGACACTTATTAATCCCGAAATGAGCATCCATCCTGAACTCCTCGCAAAAATATTACAGATTATTCAGGAACAGGAAAAACAGGATAATTCGGACAATGCGGGGGGTAAAAAATGACAGGGGATTTTAACGTAATCAGCCTGTTCAGCGGGTGTGGGGGTTCCTCACTCGGATATCACATGGCGGGTGGCAACGTCCTATGTGCCGTTGAGAAAGAAAAACATGCGGCAAACAACTACGCGGATAACTTCTCCGATACTGAACTCTTTAAACAGGATGTATGTAAAGTCACACCCGAAGACCTTCTGAATGCGGCAGGTCTCGATGCCGGAGAACTCGACATTCTTGACGGTTCACCTCCGTGTCAGGGATTTTCCGTCTGCGGTGCGCACAACCCCGACAACCCGAAAAATCAACTCTATATACAATACGTGCGGATACTCAAAGGTATTTCTCCGAAATGTTTTATTATGGAGAATGTTCCCGGTATGCGAAACGGGACAATGAAACCCATATTTTACAAAATCCATACGGAATTACGAAAGTTGGGTTATTCTGTCTTTGAAAAACAACTTAATGCAAAATATTACGGTGTGCCGCAATCACGAAACAGGATGATTTTCGTCGGCATACGAAATGATATAATCGGCGATTTACCCTTAACAAATACACATCCCGCACCGAACCTGTACGGTGTGATTACCGTCCGTGATGCATTGAAAGGGGTTCCCGACGGTGAAAAATACTTTATAGATAATGAATTGTGCCTTGATATTTGGAATCGTTGTAAACTGGGAGTGTATTTTAATGAATATCACCCGAAAAGACAATGGTTTAACAGCATTAAAATAAATCCCGATAACCCTTCCCCGACTGTCAAAGCAAAAATCATGATTCACGGCGAGGCAGGTATGTTTCATTGGGAAGAGCCTCGGTTTATGACAATCGCAGAGATTAAACGACTGTCCTCTTTCCCTGACGATTTCAGGCTGTCGGGAGGATTTGTAAATGAATGGCGGTGTGTGGGATATGCCGTACCTCCGTTGATGATGAAAGCCGTAGCCGAACATGTGCACAAAAATATCCTCTGTAATGAGGTGAACACATGACTTCGGCAAGGTTTCGGGACAATTTCGGCAGGATGGGATAACATGTCGCGCGTTCTGCTTGTCAATATTGACTCGAAAATCCCGAATTTGGCGCTTATGCAGATAAGCGCACATCACAAGCTGTTGGGTGATACGGTTGGTTTCGATGTCGAGAATCCCGATTATGTATATGTGTCCTGTATTTTTACGAAAAATGCGGAGCAGGCACGCGGCATCGCATCACTCTATCCGAATGCACAAGTTTCCCTCGGCGGCACGGGAGTAGATATCAATAAACGTCTCCCTCCCGAATACGAAAAAATATGCCCGGATTATTCCATATATCCCGAAATGGACTACTCTTTGGGATACACAACCCGCGGATGCATCCGAAAATGCCCGTTTTGTGTTGTCCCGAAAAAAGAAGGGCGCTTTCACAGATGGCAACATATCAGTGAGTTTCATGATAAAAAACACAAAAAAATCATTGTTTTGGACAACAATGTTTATGCCGACAAACAATGGTTTTTTGAGAACACGGATTATGTTCTGGAACATAATCTTGCATTCAATGCCATCCAAGGGATGGATATTCGCATTCTGGATGAGGAGATCGCGCAACGTCTCGGTAAGCTCAGATGGACGGGAGATCTCCACTTTGCGTTTGACAACATCCGGGATGAATCAAAAATTACGGCAGGGTTGGATCTCCTGAAGAATGCCGGCATCAACACTCGGAAAAAAGTAATATTTTATGTTCTGACAGGCTTTAATTCAACCTTTGATGAGGATATTTACCGCGTGAACCTTTTGCGGGAATTGAATACAAATGTTTTTGTAATGCAATACAAAAGCACACCGCAAACACGGCGTCTTGCAAATTATGCAAATCGCCGATGGTTATATTGGAAAATTCCTTTTGAAGAGTATTCCCCCAAATTACGGCATGTACAGGAACCTGTTCTGGATTTTGAAAATCCGATGAGTCAACAGGCAAAACTTATATAAGTGATAATTTCCAAAGTGATGATAAATAAAAACACAAAATTTATTTCATAAAGGGGGAAAAATGGTAACCTATAATCAGTTAATTAAAGGTGTAAAATCATATAATCCGCGTTCTGCGTGGGAAAAAGGAGTCAAAGATTACGCATTAAGTCTTCTTCTTGATTATGATTGGGATTATGAAAATATTAAAATGTCTGATAAGATACCCGATCTTCGTATTCTGGAAAAAAGGTTATTGAATGGTGCGAGAGATTGGAAACAGTATTCTTGGGGAGGCAGTTCTTTAATCTACGATCAGGATATTGCTAAGGCTTTGTGTACACCATCTGAATACAAAAAAGTAATGAATGGTAAAAATTACGGTCGTGTTCGCAAACTCAATAAAGATGAAGATTGGTTAGACGTTCAGGCACGTGCTTTGTATCAGGCATTTGAATTAATTAAGCGCACATATTATGCACTTAATGGGAAATCCGCAAGATATTGATATGGGGTGAGAAAATGGTAACATATAATCAATTACTCAAAGCTGTGAAATCCTATAAACCGCGTTCTGCGTGGGATAAAGGTGTAAAGAAATATGCCGTTGAGATAATATTCTATGCAAGTCCGCAACCAAGAGAGCAAATTGAAAGTGTTCGTGATTTAGAAGACCGTCTTTTGTATGGTGCGAGTGGTTGGGGGGATTACTCATGGGGTGGATGCAGTCTTATTTCCGATAAGGATATTGCAAAAAGATTACTGACTCCAGATCAATATAAAGGATTTTGCACACCTAATGGAAGATGGGCATCTCGTGATCCAAATTCAAATGAGAGATGGCATGATGTTCAGGCACGTGCTTTGTATCAGGCATCAAATCTGATATTAAATACATATGAGAAGTTAAAATAATGGTGAAATAATCCATATATTTTTATTTTAGGGGGAAAAATGGTAATATATAGGCAAATTATTGATATTATAAATAGAGATCACCCAAAAGACACAAGTGGTAGGGGCATACATAAGTATGCTTTAGAACTCCTTGAAAATGTAAATCCTAATGCAAAAGTACCTGATTCATATGATGCATTAAAAAAACAATTATTGAATGGTACAAGGGATTGGTATGAATATTCTTATGGTGGTCGTGCATTAGTCTATGATGCAGATATTGCAAAAAGAATGTTCACTCCATCTATGTGTAAAAAACTAATGAGGGTTGATGGTAGTTATCGAAATCCTCCTAATTACTCTAATTGGTTAGATTTTCAAGCAAAGATGTTAGCAATAGCATCCGGTACAATCTGGCTTGTAATAAAAGCTCTTGGTAGAGGGCATTGATTAATTATATGGGGTTTTAGGTGTAAATATGGTAACTTTCAATCAATTATTGACGGCAGTTAAGAGATACAAATTTCGTTCTAAGTGGGATAAAGGAGTTCAACTTTATGCAATTGATATGATTAAATTAGTTGAATCCAAACCACGTGAACAAATACCCGACACTTCAGATTTAGAAAAGAAATTATTGCATTATGATCTTAATTGGGGTTATTATTCAGCAAGGCAAGGTCTATTTTCTGAAAGAAAGATCGCAGAAAGGTTACTAACCTCTAAAGAACTTGAAGAATACCATACTCCAAACAGAGAATGGGATTATTGGGATTATCGTAAATCTACTAAGGATGAAAGGATGTTTTATGAGCTTCAAACTCGTGCAATCCGTCAGGCATTTGAATTGATTAAGCGCACATACCTTGCTCTCAAAGGATAACTGAACGGTTATTCTACACCCACTCTTTTTTAAATCAGTTAAATAACAGGAAATATCCGGCAATATATGCCATTACATAACCTGCCGTCATCGGCAGTATCAGCGGTACGGTGTATGTTATCCAAATATCCCCGGCATTTGAATAATCTGTCATCTTTTCCTCATAAACCTCTATATGGTTTATGAGATTTTTTGTGTGATATTTGAGGTCTTTTTTCAAAATTCTCTTTATAAAATCCGCGGTCTTAAGATATGTGTGTGTGTATCCCCCTCTCTCCCCCTCTCCCTTATCTGCGGACTCACAGCCCCTCTCCCCTTCTTCAGCATCGGAAACTGTGATATTCTCCATGATGAATCCGATTTTGTTGGGGATGTCCTCGGCGGTGATGTGCTGACATGTCAGAAGGTAGAGTAACGGGGCTTTTTCTCCCTTAATAAGGTTCAGTATCAACAGACCTGCCGGAACAGCGCACACGGCAATTACAAAGCAGACAATTACGGCAATCGGGAAAAACATGGTTATTGTCGAAGATGTGACAACGGGAATTAATGTTGCGGGGGGTAAAATCGGGACAAATAAGGTAATAAATATTAAAGCCCATGCATCCGCGCCTCCAAGGGTCTTCATGTATCGCGAAATTATATAGAATGCCGCGCAAAACATAATCACAAGCCCGATATATACTACAAAATACGAATTTGTGAGTATGGATTGTGCATAAAACAACCCTGAAAGCGGAGTGCAGAATATCAGCATCGGATACCATGCCTGAAACGGCACCCGACGATATTTGATATCCAGATATGCGGCAAAGGTCAGGTTCAGTAATACAATGACACTCGATATCAAATACAGAATTGTAATAATCTCCATCTTGTTTCTCTCTTGTTATTGTAGTTTGTAAAACTGCAATATGTTCACTTCAATTTTCAGGTGAAGAACTGATTAAAGCAGGCGAATGCAGCGATATCTGCCTGAAGAGATGTCTGGATATGCTGACCGTGGATAATGTCAATCCGCGGGTTACGGTTGAGATTACGGCATCGGTTCTGCCGCACGAATGGGGAATTTTCTGCGGGCTCGGCGATGCCCTGAATCTTCTGGAGGGTCCGGATATCGATGTCTATGCAATGCCCGAAGGGAGCATGTTCTATTCGGGAGAGCCGGTTATGCGGATTACGGGCAATTATCTTGATTTCGCAAGGTTCGAGACGGCATTGCTCGGTTTTCTGAATCAGGCTTCGGGAACGGCGACGGCGGCGGCGTTCATTAAGCTGTGTGCGGAGAAGGTTCCGGTCTATTCCCTGTGTGCGGGAAGGGTTCATCCGGCGATTGCCGCCGCTGTCGAGCGTGCGGCATGGATCGGCGGCTTTGACGGGGTTAACAGCGCAGTTGCGCCGGCGGGTATTCCGCATATCGATGTGATGCCGCATAACTTCGTGATGTGCCATTCCAACCTGAACAATGCCGGAAATGCGTTCGAGAGGTATATGCCGGCGGAGGTCTCGCGGGTGATGGTCTGCGGCACCGTTGGGGATGTGAAGCATGACGCGATTGCGGCGGCAAAGGCGGGTGCGGCTGCGGTGAGGCTGGAGATGCGGGGGAACAGCGGCAGTATCCGCCGTCTTATCGAGGAACTCCGCTGGGAACTGGATATCAACGGCTTTACGGAGGTCGGCATCTTCCTTTCCGGCGATATGAGCCCCGAGGATGTCTCGAATCTGAATGACTGCGTGGATGCGTTCGGCATCGGCGGTGCTCTCGCGAATGCGCCTGCGATTGACTTTTCGTTCGATATCGTGGAGATCGACGGCATTCCGGTCTCGCGTTGCGGGAATAAGAGCGGGGCTAAGGAGGTCTACGAGTATGAGGACGGCAGCCATATTCTACTTCCGCTTTCGTCGCAGCCGCCGGAGGAGGTACGGTGCATGACCCGTATCTTTATCAAGAGCGGTCAGATTCTCAATGTTCCCGATATGCAGAAGTCACGCGCCAGAGTGCTCTCGACGCTGGGTAAATTCGTGTGAGTTTCCGCGTTTTCCGTCGTTTACGGGTGCTTTCGCGAAGACGCCGAAATGATTGAAACTGAATGAAAAACAAAAAAAACAGAAAAAAACAAAAAGGACAAAAAAACAGAAAAAAACAAAAAGAACAAAAAAACAGAAAAAAACAAAAAGAACAAAAAAACAAAAATAAAAAAAAAATAATTTTCTGCCGTTTATCTCGTGTATTCGCCGATGATGTAGTTCATGTCGGCACCTTCGAGGATTGCGTCCTTGAGGTTGGCGCCGGTGAGGTCTGCGCATTTGAGATCGGCGTAGCTTAAGTCCGCTCCCGTGAGATCGGCGTTTCTGAGGATGGCGTAGTCCAGTTTGGCGCCGACGAGGTCGGCTCCCGAGAGGTCTGCGCCGGTCAGGTCGGCAAGGGTCATCTTTGCGCCGTGGAGGTCGGCTCTTCTGAGGTCTGCGCCGGCGAATTTCGTCTTGTATGCGTTAATCTTGGCAAGGTCGGCGCCTTCGAGCGATACGCCGGAGTAGTCAAGATATGACATGGACTGCGATGTGTAGCCCTGTACTGCCGCGGTGTCCGGGGACGGGCAGCTGACGGGCTGTATGCTTCCCATATAGAGCAGGACGTTTAAAATTATTGATATTACAAGGATTACGGAGACAATTATCAGCCGTTGCAGTATTTTTCTCGCTTCTTCTTCCATGTTTCTCCCCGATGTTTCTTCTATAATTCACTGATCTGAAAAGAGATATACATTTTCTCTTGTGTTTGGTCCCGCGAGTCCGCGGTAACGGGCTTTGTTGCCGTTTATCCGCCGGCAACGTGCGGTAACGGTGTCCGTATTTCCGCAGGCGGTGTATTATCGCTGTATTATCAGTAAGGTAAGTATCTCATATTATACAGTCATTTTGCCCGCGGGATTGGAGTCGGATGGGGTTACGGGAGAAGGGTGAGGGCTATACAGACGGCTATCGGTATGGTGAGGTTGTCGTCGACGGGAGAGATGAGCTCGGTTATGCCTGCGATTACGGCGGTGACGGCGGCTGTGACGGTCGGTATCGGGAGGAAGAGATACAGTGCGAGGAATCCGCAGATTATGCCGCTGAGTGAGCCTTCCAGTGATTTGTGCTTGTAAATCCGCGTTTTTCCGAAGTTTATGCCGACTATGGTCGAGACGCCGTCGAGGAAGGAGAGCACGAGCACGGAGGCGACGACGTATTCCTTCTGAAATAGGAGGAGACAGATGAAGGTGCCGATGAAGAAGAGTATGGTTCCTTTTCCGGGGAAGACGCCTTCGCGTTCGAGTCCGGCGACTATGGGGGAGAAGAGGGGGATGTATTTTCCTTTGTATATTGCCGCGGATATGCAGAGCGAGAGGAGAATTACTGTTCCGAGAACCGCGGTTGCGGTGATTCGGTCGGCAAAGTATATGAAGAGGGCTATTATTATGCCGAAGAAGATGTGTGCGGATTTTCTGTATTCTTCTCTCATTTTGACTGTACCGATTATGTTCGCCGTGTATTTACGCCGTGTTTTTAATTATATGTTCTCTCATTATATGTTCTCTCGGGAGTTAACGGTTATCGGTTCGCGGATCGGTTTGCGGTATTCATCCGCCGCTATCATCCCCGACGCCATTTATCGCCGTCGCCATTCACCCGCCGTCAAAGCGGGTTTTCATCTCCGCGATTGGCAATACAAAAACAAATTCTTTTATCCTACAGCGTCAAATTATAATAGCACACTTTTACGGGCAAGTAGATCAGTGGGAGATCGCTACCTTGGCATGGTAGAGGCCGCGGGTTCAATTCCCGCTTTGTCCATCGTTTTTCGGCGATTTTCGGTTTTGTGATACTGTTGCGTGCTTTTATTCTCGGCGCTGTTGCGTATGGCAGGTGCCGATATGCGGCATGATACGGCGTTCGTATTATGATCATTCCGGTTCCCATTCCTGTCCCGACCTCCCAATCATCTTCCCCGTCCGTGAGGCACGGGCGCAAGCGATATCCGCGGACCCGACCGTACATGAATATTGTTTAACCGATTCATGATCTTTCGGTCTGATTCGGTCTGAATTCCGCCGGATTTTCGTCCGATTTTGACTCTTTGCTGTGGCACGTTAACTTTATCGGATTTGTTAACCTTTTTTGATTGTCAATTGCCTGTCAAATGCCTGTCAAAATCAATCTGTTTTGCTTATTCTATCTAAAAGTACAATATATATAATTAATGTAATGATACCTCGTGTAAGATCATTGCAAGTTCAACAGATCTGTTAATAATATATGTTTTGTTGCATATGTTGTAAGGTATATTTTACGTCGTATCCGTAAAGGATTTCAGAGGCTGTATAAATAAAGGAAATATTTTATATTTAGAATTCTATAGATGTTCTTATTTTTTAATGACAATGAGTTAACAAACATATTTTGTAAAATACAGTTAATGCGGGCTTGAATGAAGAATCGTTAAGAAAATACATTAAATAACAAATTTTATATTCAATCAAAATAACCCATTACTGAAACAGGTAAAAATTATGGATGTTAAGTTTGTTACTACTACCTGCCCGTACTGCGGTGGAGGTTGTTCGTTCAACCTGGTAGTGAAAGACGGCAAAATCATTGACACACAGCCGTCTCAGCGCTCACCGGTTAACCAGGGTAAGATGTGTCCGAAGGGAGTTTTCGGATTTGAGTTCATTACTTCCCCGGACCGTCTTACGACACCTCTTGTAAAGGACAAGGCAACAGGAAAACAGCGCCCTGCAACCTGGGACGAGGCTCTCACGGTTATTGCAGAGAACTTCAAGAAATACAAGCCTGATGAGATGGCGGTTATCTCATCGGCACGTTGCTGTAACGAAGACAACTACGCAATGCAGAAGTTTGCACGTGTAGTTCTCCACACTCCGAACATTGATCACTGTGCACGTCTTTGCCACGCTCCGACCGTAGCGGGACTTGCAGCCGTCTTCGGATCAGGTGCGTCAACGAACTCATTCAATGATCTTGCAATCGCGGACCTTGTCTTCATCATCGGTTCAAACAACTTTGAGGCACACCCGATTGTCGCACGCAGAATCATGGAGGGTAAGAGGAGAGGCGCAAAGATTATCGTCTGCGACCCGCGTAACACCCCGACGGCAAGACACGCCGACCTTCACATTCAGCACTTCCCCGGAACCGATATCCAGTTACTCAACTGTATGATGAAATACATCATCGAGC